>Ga0208158_1000419_pt1 | contig 15285 bp, 23 predicted proteins | sample 8_EtaG_FD_184081 | JGI IMG/M metagenome (GOLD analysis project Ga0208158, IMG submission 184081) | Marine viral communities from the Subarctic Pacific Ocean - 8_ETSP_OMZ_AT15162 metaG (SPAdes) (version 2) | ecosystem: Environmental > Aquatic > Marine > Oceanic | place: Pacific Ocean | collected...
CCACGTTCTCCTTAGAATGTCATCACATTGTGATGAACAAATCAGTTTCACGATTATTTTATCTTCAGTCATCCCCAAAATGTATTCTGCAATATCCATTTCTTGGGGAGGTAGTGGCTCATTACAAACCGCACAGCAAATGTTGTTTACTTCCATATCCTTGACAAAAATAACCGGAACTTAATGTGGTAGTCTACAAGAGTATGTGCTACCATATGGTTCTAGCACTTTGTAGCGAGGTGAACCCTCAAGTTCCGGTATTTATTAGCATGGGTATGGACAACAGTAACATAACAGAAACAATGCTACGACCCTATGCGAATAGTATAGATATCGGACACTCCAAGAGTGGTTCGGCACATATCTTGATACTAAAGAGCCTAAAGGTCAGTGGAGATGACGCAATGGAAGTAATGCAGAGAGCGCAACTGATGATTGACAGAATAAATGAGAAAATTCTAGGGTGTAATTGCAATGACGAATAGAGGGACGGCAAAATCACCGAGAAGGATATGGGGGGCAGAGCCTCAACGTATTTCTGTGAAGGATAGATTACTAAATCACATAATTGCACACCCTAATGACACCAACCCTGCAATAGAGTGGCAATTACAACGCATTTTGAAAGAATAATCCAAGTTGGCGAGGTTAGTTAAACAGGTCTAACCCAAAACCGTAACCGATATGCACAGAAGGAGTCTTCTGATAACAAATAGAGCATTAACAAGTCGGGTAAGCCAACACAGGGTTCTATTTGCGACAACGTGCAGAACCATATGGTTGTGGACTCTGGTATGCAACCCCCGAAGGGAAGTGGGGGGGAACCACATCACTTCTTGTCCTCCGTTTTCGCAACACTGTGAAGTTTCTTCAACAAGATATCGAGAATTTGGGTTCCGGTCAGTGGGACGGGCTTGTCCTTGGTTCCGTCCTTCTTGGTCTTGGTGTTGGTTCTGAGTAATCTCTTACCCTTGGTGGTCGAGGCATCGTATGCCGAAACATCGAAGCACGACTTTAGGAGATTCTCCACTTCTGAAACTTGAGTGTTCAGAGTAGCCGAAGAGTAGCGAGCCGGACTCCAATCGAAGTCAATCCCATACTTACCAAAACCTTCTTTCGCCCTGTCGAGAAGTCTGTCAGTATCTCCAAACTCCATACCATTCAGAATATATTCTGCATATTTCACTACATCGTTGTTTTCGCTATCACCAACAATCTTCACTGCTGACTCAAACGCCTTCATGTTCTGTTCATTCCATTCTATTTTAGCCATTTTTATTCCTCCTTGTGTTGTAGTACCCCCCACAACAACATTAGGGGGAAATACCGGAATGTAAGGTCTGATGTTACAAGAGTTGTATCTGACCATATGGTAGGAACACTTTGAGCATGGAAAAGAATCCAGAAATCGGTTTTGAAAAGACCGGAATCGCTTTAAGTTCCGGTATTTGGTTTCAATGTTGTTTGAGTGACTTCAAAGTGTGTTTAATTCATAGCAATAGTATAAACGTACTCACAGGAAAGTCACAATTAGTTACCCACTCTAATCAATACACTTACTAATGATTAGTGTGCATGACCCCATATTAATATAATATTAGTATAGAATTGAATATCGGTATTGAATATTCGATAATCAATACAATTACCTTTTCAAGTAGTGGAACAATATGTCCCACATTCTCAATATTCTCATTTAGATGAGAAAATGAAGGATGGGAGGACAGGGCTGAGAGATAGTGTTTAGAGAATTAATTGATATAAAATAACATATATTCTCATATTCTCATATTCTCTCTCTCTTCTTCAGCCCCCTCTTCTTCTTCTTCTTCTTCTCTCCCAAGAGGGGTGAGAAAGTGAGAAAGTGAGAAAACCTACTTTTCCACACATCGGAACTTTTGACCAGTTAATTGGTTTGAAGTTCCAAATTCAATATTCTCACCCAGTGAGAAAACACAGAGAATGAGAATTACTCTGTGATTACATCCATCTCGATAGGTCATCGAAGGCACAAGTGGAGGCACTTGTAAGATGAAACAGTATGAGTTTACTCGTACCCTACCGTTCAATGAGGTTTTAGACCTAAAATAAAAAGACGAAAAGATACCGGAGTTGTTGCAGGCAGTTTAACATATGCCGAAGTAGTGATTCACCTTGTTCTGAATGACAGGGTGACTGTGCGCCATAAAATGAACAGTAATGTTCTATCAGTAGTCATCACTTACACATGAAGGATACGGAGATATGTGGACCCTCTCTAAGAGGCTATCAGTAGTGTTTCTTCCCACCAGAAGATTTGCGAAAGTATACGTCTAGCCAATCTGTATTCTTGTCAAACGCATTGCCAGAAGCGTTTCATTCCCTCCAAGGGTCAGGGGCATAGTACCCAAGTCTTCCTCATAAAAACAATTATCAAACTCATGGCTCTACGAGTCATGGAGGTATGCTAGGTTGGACATTGTTCAATTCAAAGATGGAATGTTTCTTTCTGCCATTAACTTGGTTACTATCGCTACTTGTGACATACTAGCATTCGGGGAGTCGTTACCCCGTCCATCTGCCTCCAATTATTCTCAACGTGGTCTTTGACCACCATTGCTCAATAGGTTTTCTGAGTAAAAAACCAGAAGTTATTTCTGTCATCCTTTACGGGTTCAGAAAGGTGGTTCGTACCCGCCTTGGTTTTTCCTATTTCAAATTCGATTTCCCAGAATTCTGGGAACTTAATATAGTCTCGTAATCGTATTAGATTACCAGACGTAAAATAGTGCGCGAGAAGTTCGGCACTAATTCAAATTCCCACATTAGGGAGGATAAAAATATGAATGGAACAGAAGAACAGAAACAAATATGGAATGAAATGGAACACGGCACAGACCACATGATGGTGTATGCTGGTGCTGGAACGGGTAAGACCTACACGATTGTGGAAGGTGCGAAACTGGTTGGAGGTAAGAAGGGATTCTTGGCTTTCAACAAGTCAATCGCAACTGAACTGCAACAGAGACTACCGAACGATTGTGATGCAATGACATTCCACAGTCTTGGATATTCGGCAGTCAGAAAGGTTAGCCGAAGGTGCAGAATGGATGGTCGTAAGACATACAACATCGTGAAGACTATCATGGGTGCAGACTATGCATCAGTGAATCAACTGGTCAAACTAATCAGTCAACTGAAGAACAGTATGGCAGATTGGGAGGACAGACAGGCAATAGAGGATATCCTAGAGAGATTCGACATTGAGTTTGATGGTGTCGTGGATAAGAAGGAGGCAATCCAACTACTGCCAGTCATGAAGAATATGTGCAGGGATGCGTCCACGGTTGACTTCGATGACATGGTATGGCTACCAGTTGAGTTGAATCTACCAGTGAATCATTATGATGTGGTTTTCGTTGATGAGGCTCAGGATTTCAATGAGGTTCAGCGAAGGTTGATTCTCAAGGCTTGTAACGGTGGTAGGATGATTGTTGTCGGTGACCCAAAGCAGGCAATCTATGGTTTCCGTGGAGCAGATTCTGCCAGTATGGATATCTTCAAGAGAGAACTGGAGAACTCATCTAGGGGAGTTTTGAACTACACTCTATCCATAACATGGCGGTGTCCATCTATGGTAGTCGATGAGGCTAGGAGGTTCTTCCCAGATTACTTTGCTAGGGATGATGCTCCACTTGGAACTGTCGCTAAGAATGTGGCGTTTGCACCAGTCGTTGGTGATTTGGTGCTATGTAGGGTCAATGCACCATTGGTTGGTAAGTGTCTGAATCTAATCTCAAGGGGAATTAGGGCTAAGGTTCTAGGTCGTGAGATTGGTAAGGGACTTGAAGCACTAGTCAAGAAGGTGACTGCTGACAAGAGTATGCCAATTGCGACTTTCCTACCAAGGTTCGATGAGTTTGTCCAGAATCAAAGACAACACCTAATCAACCAAGACAAGGAACGCATGATTCGTGGATTGAATGACAAGGCGGATTGCATCAAGGCTCTATTGGGTAATGCAACCACAGTCAAGGGTCTGATTCAGAACATCGAGGAAGTATTCAAGGACAAGAGAGGTGCGTGTGTCACATTCTCTACTATACACAAGGCAAAGGGACTTGAGGCAAACAACGTTTGGATTCTCAAGCCAGACCTAATGCCTCATCCTATGGCTAAGTCAGAGGCTGACAAACAACAAGAGAGGAATCTGTGCTATGTGGCAATCACAAGGGCGAAGGTTTCACTGAACTATGTAGGTGAGCGAATTGGATAGTTGTGATACATGCAATGGTAGTGGAACGGTTTTGGTTAGGTGTCATCATCATGGTGATATCAGCCATGCCGAACTATGTGTCTGTCTAGTCGAGCGTGAGTTGAATTTCATGAGCATTCATGGGATAACCACGGTTGACTACTCGATGGGAAATGGTAAAGTCACAACGTGGCGAGAAGTAAAGGAGGAAGAATGATGGAAGAAGACTATATGACTAAAGCATGGATATTGAGAAAATGGAAATCAACAAGAATTGCTTCGGGAAATGAGGAGGAATAACAATGGAAATGGAAGAAATGAAAAAGCAAAATGAAAAAATGAGAAAACTGCTACAGGATATCTTTGATTCAGATGACAATGAACACATAGACCCTGCTGAGAGATGCCACCTATCATGGTGGGCATGGGACATGACGAAGGAAATACTGGAGGAAGAGTCATGAACACCTTTGTCGCTAGAATGTATGACTTCATAGTCAAAGTAATAGAGAGGGATATGGACATAGATGATTTCCTCATGGGGTTGGCTTACAACTTGGACGGAAACCCATTCGATAGTGAGAACGTCTATCTACCCCGCGATTTGTGGGCTATGGGTGCAAGAATAATAGATGACTACCAAAGACTACAAGGTGAAGAAGAATGAGTAAATATAGTGAAGAAGTAGCAATTTCAATAATGAAGCAGGTAATAAGAAATTTGAGCGAATGGATGAATACTCCTGATGAACATTTAGAAAATATGATGGGTATTAGTTGGATGCAATTTTGGGATGTGTACGAGGCAATAGGTGAGGAAGAATGAAAAGTTTTAGAGATGAAGAAAGAGATGCAGAATATCTACTGGATAAAATGATAGAATATGAATTAAAGGAGGAAGAAGAATGAATAAAATGAACACAGAAATAGAATTTAGGTTAGTGAATGATGAAGAGATGCCACCATGTGTAATCACGATGAATGAACGTGACCAACCAAAGGTCGTGTTAAATGCACAACACAAGATATGGTTATGCCTACACAGGAAAACCATAGCAGGTAGTGCAGAGGCATTGTTTGAGAAGATAGACCAGATGTTAACGGGTCATCTAACTGAACTACGAGCAAATGAGAGGATGGAATAATGGCTGAATTACACACATGGCATGGTTTATTGCCGGATGTGATTGAAGAAGTGATGGAGCATTTTGGTCTGGATTGGGATGACAGTAAACTGAATGTTTCTGCTTCTCATCCAAGTGGATATGGAAACACCGAATGGTGGGTATTGATTAGTGAAGACGAAGTTAGTATCATGTATGCTTTGAATGCCCATAAATACGAGGATGTTCACAAGAAGATAGATGATTATTTCAAGGAGAGGGATGAAGTAATGACTGAGGCATACCGTGAATATGAGGAAGGTGAATAATATGAGTAGAATGCAATGGGAGAACAATGCGAGTAGACACCTTGGTGCTAAAAGGGCATTAGGCAATGGAAGATGGGATAGAGTTCTCAAAGCCAGACTAACTGATTTGTCTGTTGCTGATAACTACGAGGAGGCAAAACTTGAGTGGAGAGTCACAGGTAGATGTTGGTGGGGCTATGGGGCAAACGTCAGGACAGGAGAACCCGAATGGGTAACACAAACGAATCATTCTGGTGAATGTCTATGTGGACACAGAATAGTCTATCATTATGAGATAGAGAACACCGAGAATGGAATTAGGGAATGTCTTGGTTCTGACCACATTACATCCTACCTAATCCTAAGAGGACTGATGGAGGAAACTGGACTGACTGAGTCTGAGATTACCGAGGCCATGATTAAGGAATGGATTAAGGTTCGCGTGAATTCAATGAAAGCCGAGGCATGGTGGTCTGAGTATGGTGAGACATTTGAGGAACAGTTTAATGCCGTGAAGGATTATGATTTGAGAATCAACATCATTGAGACACCTAAGCAGTATTGGGACAAGGACCTACAGATGTATCGTAAGGTGACTAAGATTCGTAAGAAGGGGAAAGGGAAGGCAGGGATGCACTTCTTGCCAGAGTTTAGGATGGCTTCCATCGTATGGAGATGGAATCACCCAGACAATCCCAAGAACCAACAGATTAGGAGAGGCTACCCAGACAAGGTTCTAATTCATGATTTGGCATGGTTCTACATTCAATTGTCGGCACACAAGGAAACGGTTCTACAAGAGGACAATCTTCTGAAGGCTAGGAAGGAAATACTTGAGGAATCGTCAATCAAATTCAAGGATGCAGTGAAAGAGGAATTTGCGAACAAGGCAGAAGACTCCGCATTTGGTGCATTATGTACCAATATGGGTTATCCATATTTTGACAAATCATTCGCTACAAATGAATGGGAAGAGTCCTTTATTAAGGACATGAGACTACGATTGACGGCAGGTAGAGAACTTTCTGAGAAACAAGCAGACACCCTGTTGAAACTAGTGAATCGGTCAACTGAACCAGCATCAGACAAACAAATCAATTATCTACGGAGGCTTGGGTATGAAGGAGACTTTGCATTGCTTACAAAGCAAACAGCATCCGTGGAAATTGACGAACTTGTAAGGAGGAATAAAAATGAGTGAAAAAGAGAAGAAGAAGACAGTGAAAGAAATGGAAGTAATGGTTGAGGAACTAGAAGGCAACTTGCAGGTATTGGCGGAACGTAATGCTAATGCAATGCAGACTGCACAGAATCTAGCGAATCAATTGAATGAGACTCTCGGTGCTACGGCACAATACGAGAGGACTATCGCAGTAATGAGCAAAAGGCTAAGTGACAAGGACAATGTCATTGCTCAACTGCAACAACAAATGCAACAAGGAGGTGAATAAGGCGTGAAGTTAACAATACTAAATGAATCAGGACACACAAGTCTGGAACTTAATAGCGAAGGTGCAATAGAACAAATACTAGACCACCCCACCCATTGGGTCTTCATTGACGGCGACATGGTTAGCCGTGAGAACATTGAGAACACTAACTGGGACGAAGTTTCCCAAGTGACTCTGACTCCGGCAGTCGTGGGCGGTCTTTGAACAAAACAAGAGTATGCAACGTAAGGGGTTAGGAGGGGAATTCCCGCTCCTAGCCCCGTTTTCCAATTCAAAAAAAAATATTCAATATTGAGAAGATTTCTCATTGGATATAAACATAATTCCTTCCTAAAGGGGAGGGTTATATGGGATAGACAATCTGTCCAAAATTACCGCTAGTAGTGGTAACAAATAGGTGTCATAAATTATTGATACCATGTCGATTACTATCGACTAAACAACAAATATAGAGATGATATAATGTTAGAGAATACAAAGAAGAATGAAGCACAGGAAATATTTTCGGAAGTTATCGTAAACAACAAGTATGCGAAGTTTAAACCCGAAGAACTGAGAAGAGAAACATGGTTGGAGATATGCAATAGGAATATGGAAATGCACCTAAAGCATATATCTGAACTTTCAATATCTGATTCACATAAAAAGAATCTATTAAGTAAATTACAATATGCGTATGAGGAATATATTATCCCTAGAAAGATTCTACCCTCAATGCGCTCAATGCAATTCGGTGGATATCCCATATTCCTAGCACCAAACAGAATATACAACTGTGCATATCAAGCGATAGATGATATTGCCGCTTTCTCAGAAACCATGTTCTTGTTGTTAGGTGGAACCGGAGTAGGCTATTCCGTTCAGTATCACCATGTGGCAGAATTGCCATCAATTAAGAAACCAAATCCAAACCGAACCTATCGTCATTTGATAGGAGACTCCATTGAGGGTTGGTCTGAAGCAGTGAGAGTATTGTTTGAGTCTTACACTGGAAAGAGGTCAACGACTCCTAGATTCGATTATTCAGATATTAGACCAAAGGGTGCTTTACTCAAGACTAGTGGAGGTCGTGCGCCCGGACCAACACCATTGAGAAACTGCCTCACTATTATTGAGGGGATGTTATTTGATATGCCAGACCATCACAAGATGAAGCCAATTGAGGTTCATGATATACTATGTCACATCGCAGATGCAGTTTTGGCAGGTGGTATTAGGAGAGCCGCTATGATTTCTCTATTCAGTGCTGATGACAAAGAAATGATTGCGGCTAAATCTCCACAACAACTGGAGACTAATCCACAAAGACACAGGGCGAATAACTCAGCAGTCTTACTAAGACATAGAGTGACGAAGCAATTCTTCAATGATTTGTGGTCACAACTGAAATACAACAAGTCTGGGGAACCCGGATTCTACTTTTCAAACGATAAGGATTGGGGAACAAATCCTTGTGCAGAGATAAGTTTGAGAAATCATCAATTCTGCAACTTGGTCGAATGCAATGTCGGTGATGTTGAGTCTCAAGCAGATTTGAATGCTAGAGTAGAATATGCCGCTTTTATTGGAACGATACAAGCATCTTACACAGATTTCCATTATTTACGGGAGGATTGGAAGAAAATCACAGAAAAAGATGCACTTTTAGGTGTGTCAATGACGGGTATAGCAAATAAAAACGTGCTTTCTTTAGATTTGAAAGAAGCGGCACAAGTGGTTCAACTTGAGAATGAAGGAGTGGCTGGAATGCTAGGAATAAAATCTGCCGCCAGACTTACTTGCATCAAACCTGCCGGAACTACTTCTTGTGTATTAGGAACTTCTTCTGGCATCCATGCGTGGCATTCTGACTACTACATTAGGACAGTTAGGTTGTTGAAGAACGAACCATTAGCAGAATATCTGACTGAGAAACTACCAGAATTGGTGGAGGATGACCTATTCAACACGGAACAGGTGATATTCTCTATACCACAGAAGATTCCACATGATGATGTTATCACTAGAGAAGAATCAGCGATGGAATTACTAGAGAGAATCAAGAAATTCTCCCTTGAGTGGGTTAAACCCGGACACGTTAGTGGAATGAATGACCACAATGTATCAGCGACTGTCTACATTCGTGACCATGAGTGGGATGTATGTAGAGAATGGTTCTGGGAGAACCGCTACAACTACAATGGGCTTTCAGTGTTGCCTTTCGATGGAGGGGTTTACAAACAAGCACCATTTCAAGAGTGTGACGAGGACAAATACAACGAATTCATGGGGTATCTGAGAGAGATTGACCTGACGGAGATAGTGGAAATGGAAGACAATACGAATTTACAAGGTGAATTGGCTTGCGCCGGAGGCGTGTGTGAAATATGAATTGGACAGGTGAGTTGCGACAATATCTGGAAATAAGACCAGAAATTATTGCATACTGCGAGTCCGGTGGATATACTAATATCGAGGAAGTGTTTGTTAGGTTGGACACTAAAATATACGAACCTAGGTTCTTCAAAAGGAGAATCAATAGTGCCATTAAGGGTGCTTCAGAGCAAATAGAGGGGAAACATAGACCCCGACACGGCCATTTAGTGCTGAAGGATATCTATGAATATAAACAATACAAAAAGAGGAATGAAAATGAAAGTGAATATGAGAATAAGACAACCGGGAACAGGTAGCGCAAATTACAATCAAACCAGTTTCTTGTTGAAACATGACAAGAAAGACTACAGGAGAGTAGGTGGTGGAAGTTTAAATGACTTTGGTGAAGTGAGGGTAACTAGTGAAAGAAGTAGTTATGCTTACAAGTCCAAGGATGACGACCCTGTGTTTGCTTCTTTGAACAAGACATTGGATAATATGCTATTCAAAATATCCAGTAGGTCTAAGTCTACTTATGAAAAATTCATGGCTATGATTACCTTCAAACATGGTGATGGTAAATCTATGTTGATGATATCTAAGGATACTGGCTATTCTTTGAATGGTAGAAGGATGACGAAACAGGTCCTTCTAGGGACTCTATCTAGAATCATGTATCGTTCATGTTTCTGTGATAGCGCAGTCGTACTACACAAATATGTCATGTCACTGTTGGAAGTGCCACCCAATGTCAGGTATGCGATTGAGAACAAGTGTCCGTATTACTTCTATGCTGATGAGGGTAATCCCTACAGGAAGAATAAGGTTGAGGTTAGACTAACAATAAAGAGGATATCTAAGACGGAATGTGCTATGGAACTTTCAGAAAATATCTGGTGTCCAATTCCAATCAAGTCATTAGACCAATTCTTGAATCATTATAGGAATGGAAAGAGTCAATCTAAGAAATGGACTGGAATCAGCCCTGTTAATCTATGGAAGGAACTTTTTGGTGAAGAACCTTCTAAGGGACAGAAAGCAATGATGATTGCTTGGATGCTACAGAACAGAACAGACAAGATGGTTGAAGATACGGCGAAGGGTCTGATGTATGAGGTTGCTAGGGAAAATGAGAATGTGAAGACGTTCAAGTTCACTTCAAAGGTAAGTGACCAGAAGAAGATAAGCAAGATGGGTATGATGGTAAGTGGAACTGTTTGTGATTGGGTTCTTCTTGAGAACACTGCGGCTAAGACGAGTCCACAAAGAGTTAGCATCTACTGTTTTCATGAGGACGAGGATAGGAAGGATGAGGCTACCATGAACACAGGCAAAAACACGTTTATGAATGGTAGACTGAAAGGTCCGGTTTGTGTTAACAACTCAGTAGGGAATGTCAGTCTTGGTGACCAATTCGTATCTAGGATATTCACTTTGATGAATGATGAACTTGCTATGAAGAAGGTCGGGACATTGAGGGGCTATGTTCCAGAAAATGCAAGGGCTAATCCACATCGAATAGACATGAAGTTGTTTAGCCGATGGCTAGAAGGACCGAAGAAGAAGAAACAAGAGACACCTAACCCATCCCATGCGGGGTATGCTACATGAAGTGTCCAGAATGTTCTTCCAATGAGAAGGAACACAATGAGATGTTAGGTGAGGTTTGTTGTGGTGATTGTGGTTTGGTTTTATCATGGACTCCCTTTGAGGAAACCACTATCGTTAAGACACCAGATGAGCATTCGTTTGAGAAACTAAACATGGACAAGTTGAGGGGAAGAACACCACATCTGACTAATCAAGGATTGGGTTCTCACATCTTTCCGAGTGATAAGGTATCGAGCAGGCTTGCGTTTACGCAATTGAGGGCATCAAGTCGTTATCGTGGTGGTCTAACTAATTCTGACAAGCACATGATAGTCCTATTGAGAAATCACTTACATCAATACGGGCATAGTCTAGCATCTGGGTCTAATGACATAATCAACTCGACAATGAGATTGAAGAATAGGTTAGGAGAGATGAACAAGTTGCGAGGTTATCCTGTTGAGACTAGAGCATCAGTCCTACTATACTTGGTAATGCAACAAGACAACCTGACCAATCTCACTAGACACTCCAACATAACAGGCTTGAGTAGGAAGAAACTCTCCAAGTTGAGTAGGAAGTTTGCGAGGTTGATGGAGATACCGCAGATATTCTCTGCTACTAACAATCGAAAGATGATTGGTGACACTTTGGATTTGATGGGAACCAATGGGGTAGACATTCATCCAGAATTTAGGATGGAATGCACAATTCTTTCGGATTACATTTCATCTGAGTTGGATAAGAGAGACTTGCCTTACAAGAATTCCACTAATTCAACTGTGATTTGGATGGTATCTATGATGAGAGATGAAGGCATACTACAAAGTGAAATCTGTGCGGTTAATTCAGTCACTGCACAAACGATTCGTGGTTGTCTACGACTGATATTGTATCCGATGTTCAATTTTGACAGAAAATGTCTGAAGGAATTGACAGTCGAGGAATTCGTGTCTGGAATACGGACGCAGGAATATGAAAAGAGGAATGAAAAATGAAATATGAAAATGAAGTAATAGTTAGGAGTTTTGAACACGCGGTTGAAAGTCTCAAGAGAGAATATGAAAAATGGGACGTAAGAATAGCGAGGGATGAACGGAATTATAGCCTTATGCGTATGCATCTTAGGCAAACTAAAGAGATAATAGAAAAGGCTAGAGAAGGTGGAATGCCAACTGAGTATGGTGAAGGTCTTGCTAAACATTATGCTGAAGCCGATGAGAGACTCGACAATCTAGAGTCTGGTGTTGACAAAATGAGAAAGATTTTGATTAAATATGCTTATGGTATTCTAGAAATAGAGAAAGTGATTACAGATACTGTCTATGCGATAAGTCTGTTTGACCAAGAAACGATAGAACAAGAAGAATGTGAGGATGTTATCGAGGCATCTACAACAAAGGTGAGAGAATTACTCGATGAAATAAAAGGAAGTGAAGAAGAATGAGAAAAATAATGATAATAGGAGCAGGTGGAATCGGGAGTTATCTCGTTTCCTTCTTAGATAGAATTGGATTGTATGACATTACGGTCTTTGATGATGATGATGTGGAAATTAAGAATCTAACATATCAGAACTACGAAGAGGAAGATGTTGGACAGAAGAAAGTAAGTGGCTTAGAGAGTAAGTTTGGAAGCATATCGAAAGCAGAACCATATGTTGTCCTAGTGAAGCAACAACTGGAGAATTATGACCTAGTTGTATGTTGTGCTGATAACCTCTCAGTAAGGCGATTATTGTATCGAGAGGGGTATGGTGAGGATATTGAAAACAAGTGGCTAGATTTGCGCTCACAAGGGCGTAATGCGGCACTAATCTCATACAAGACAGACCCCACACTACAGGACGCAATGTTGGATGGACCGGATGGTTCCTTCTCCTGTCAAGGGACAGATTGGGAAGGGGATGCAGAAGGAATAGACACAATGCACATTGCTATTGCAGGCATTGCAACACAGTGGATTCAGAAGTGGTTCAACAACAACAATGATGTTATTGATAAGATGGTGGTGAATGTATGAAGTGTAAAAAAGGACACCCAAGTGTAATGGAAGAATGTGATGAGAATGGAGACTTTAGAAATGGTTGGCAGAATTGCTCAGTATGTGGGGAGACAGATTGGGACTCTCTCTTCAAGAAGAGATTCAATGTAGAGGAAGTATTGAATTTGGTTACACAAAGCCAAGTCGTCATGGACCATTTAGGTGACATTGAAGCAGAACACTTTGAGCGTAATTATTCTGAAATGGATGCGGTTCAAATATCTGCGACAACTCCATTCGATTTACAAGAAGTTGAAATGGAGTTGGCTAGTGATGAACCCTTTGCTGGATATTTGGGGGATTTAGAATTACTAGTGAGAAATCTAGTGACTCGTATTACTCTAACTGAAAGAATGGAAGTATTTATTACTGCTCATGATACAATATTTGATACGAGTTGGAGGCCACGTTACTTTGCTTGGAGATTAGAACACGCTACCAAGAAATATAGACAACTGCGATTAGGCCAGATGCTAAGAGGCGGGATTTGAATGAGTGAAGAAGATGCAATGAAGGATAGTGAGAATCTAACTGAGGAAGATGTATCTGATATACTTGACTTGCTATGCCAAGACGGACTCTACAAAAGAGCAGAGATAGTGAAGGTGTATTGTCCGGCCTGTGGTGAGGAATTCATAGGAACGAAGAGACACGCAGGTGGATTCATAGCAGGTCATCAGGCATTCCATGAGTTTGAGAATAACCAAGATGTTCTGATGGTCCAAATGGGAGGTCAGTAATATGGGTAAGAATATGAGTGCTACTATGTGCAGTGAATGTGGTGAGGGATTATGTTATTATGGTTCTACTGTCTGTCTTGATTGTAAGGCAGATTGGGCAGAACAACAATTGGAAATAGATGGTTATGTTGTCATTGAGGATTGGCAAGAGAAAATCAAAAGGATATGGACTTCCATCTTGAAGAACGGACTTAATCCTAATTTTGCCAATCCCGACACTTACTTTGAGAATGGTTTCCTCAGTGAGATTTGGAAGATGAGCCAAAAGGCATTCGATGTTCCAAGAGAGATACAAGTAGTGATAGACTCAAATGATATACTACACATGAGTTTTGGAACACCGGGCTATGTGGATTTCAAGATAGACCCAGTGGGAATGAAACTACCTATCAAGTGCTGGATTCATACCCATCCTATGGGTAATGCGTATTTTAGTGGTACAGATTGGAAGACTCTCAACACATGGAAACCCATGATGGAAACTGCAATAGTGTTAGGAGACAATCAATATTGGGCATACCATTTGGATAGTGAGATAGTCAAGACGGTGAAGTTTGCCACGCTTACTCCACCACCAAATGCCGTCCAACAACAGATGGACGACCACTTACATAACAAACACATATGGGCAACCACATACAAACCCCATGATTGGTATAGACAGACATTCTCCTCAATTGAGGGAGTTGATGAAAATGAGTGAAAAAATAATGCAATATAGAACGACATTGAATTGTGAATGCCCCGGATACCCAAACGCACATAGTTTGGCTAGTCTGAAGGATGAGAAGCGCGTGAAGTGTGGAAGGACTGTGACAATAGAATTGGCTTTGGGTCAATCCTACATGGGTAATCGCCAAGAAATCCAGCGCACTTTGAGAGATAGTGGATGGACTAAACTGAAGACCTATGGTGTGTTTCAGAACTTCTGTCCAGCGTGTACTAAGTATATCATGAAGAAGAGGGATGACAATAAGGCGGTGTGGGGATGATTTGGCCTACGCCTCTTGAATCCTTCAAGAATCTATCAGATGTAGAGATATTCTTGAAGCACACACTCTTGGAGATTAATGACCAGATGGATGACCTTGAGAAGAATATCGTAAGTGATAATGATGGAGCGACTTATGAATGGGTGAATGAACAGTTAGACGAAAGCGTATCTCGACTAGAGGCTATAATAAGTAAACTTGAGTCGAGGGTTAAGGAGTTGGAGAGAAAATGAGAGAAGAGAGAATGGATTTTTCATGTAATCTGTATTTGGGTCTATCAATTGTTGTGTTAATGTTATGTGTATCATTGGCAGGTTGTGCTGAGATGATTCCAGACCCACCAGTTGAGGGTAATGACCCTGTGTGGATTACTGAGTATCACAACTTCACATACGAGGATACCAACAATAGCACACTACCTAGTATCACATTCGGCTACAATGACTCATTGGTCGAGATACATTCAGCAA
>Ga0208158_1000421_pt1 | contig 15266 bp, 23 predicted proteins | sample 8_EtaG_FD_184081 | JGI IMG/M metagenome (GOLD analysis project Ga0208158, IMG submission 184081) | Marine viral communities from the Subarctic Pacific Ocean - 8_ETSP_OMZ_AT15162 metaG (SPAdes) (version 2) | ecosystem: Environmental > Aquatic > Marine > Oceanic | place: Pacific Ocean | collected...
TAGGTGCATTGTATAATCAATGGAAAAAGATGAAGGGATATGATAAACTTGACCCTAAAGAAAATGAAGGTCAATTACAATCATCCATGAAGGAATGGGAAGAGAGTGTAAAAAAATACAACCAATAAAATAACTGTCCACTGAAGGTCAATCAGACCCTTTTTTGATGTATTATAAGTATATCGAAAACGAATTACATTATGACCTTTGAAATTAAAATGACTCGTGAAGAAATCATTGATGGTTTGAGAGCAAACTACGGAACCGAATTCACTGCTGCTGATGTGAGAGGGTTTTGTGTTATGAATGATATTGCTTATCAGACTGTTACTAAAAAACTTAAAGAATTTAATGTTGGAAGAGGTAAGTGGAATCTTGAAGTAACCACAAAAGCAGTAGAGAATATTGAGAAGTCTTTTAGTGCTCCTGCTGCACAACAATCCATTCAGCAAAATTTAGTCCCTGAAACAGATGACACATTTGTTAAGTTTGGTCCCTTTACAGACCTTAAAAAAATTATACAAAGTAAGCTTTTTTATCCTACTTTTATTACTGGTCTATCAGGGAATGGTAAGACCTTCGGTGTAGAGCAAGCATGTGCTTCTCTTAAGAGAGAACTTATTCGTGTAAACATTACTATTGAAACAGATGAAGACGATCTTATTGGTGGGTTCCGTCTTGTGGATGGGGCAACTGTTTGGCATAACGGACCTGTCATTGAAGCACTTGAACGAGGAGCAATCTTGTTACTCGATGAGATTGACTTGGCTAGTAACAAAATCCTATGCCTCCAACCCATACTTGAAGGCAAAGGCTTGTTCCTCAAAAAAATCGGTAGGTTTGTCCAACCTGCGGTAGGGTTTAATGTAGTTGCAACTGCAAATACAAAGGGTAAGGGATCAGATGATGGTAGATTCATAGGAACTAATGTTCTTAATGAAGCATTCCTTGAGAGATTTCCTGTAACCTTTGAGCAAGAGTATCCACCAGTAAAGGTAGAGAAAAAAATACTAGGAGGGATTGCTGCCCATCTTGGTGTTACAGATACAAACTTTATTGCAAGACTTGTAGACTGGGGTGACATCATCCGTAAAACATTCTATGATGGAGGTATCGAAGAGATTATCAGCACTCGTAGACTGGTTCACATAGTTCGTGCTTTCTCTATCTTTAATGATAAAGCAAAAGCATTGCAAGTATGTATCAATCGTTTTGATGATGAAACAAAGCAAGCATTCCTTGAACTATATGATAAGGTAGATGCTGAATTTGAATTACCTAATCAGAAGGTAGTAGAGTTGCCAAAGAAGGAGAATTGAGGTATGATTAATGCATGGAGCTTAGCTTATGATGTGCTAAATGGAACACTTGATGAAAATTTTCCTATTAAAAAGAAAACAATGACTGATGAAATTAAATTGACGGGGGCAGACGAAGGGGTTGTGAATGTTCCTGGTGACATTAATCTAGATCAGGATATTAATATCACGACTGATATAGAACATTCTGATGCTTATTATGATTACACTCGTAATGATCCTGACAGAGAAAACCCTTTTACTGACCCAAAGGATAGAGCAAGAGCAGAGAGGGTTGTTGGTAACGTAGAGGAACTTAATATAAAGATTCCTGATGAATTAAAAGTTGATTTCCAACCACCAGGAATAGAAGTAGATTGTCCTAGAAAATATAAAGAAGATGAGTCCATCAAAGCTCTTCAGGATTATATTTCTACCACTTATGGTGGACATTATACTTCTGACAATAATAACGTCCAAACACTTGATCTTATAGAATCAGTAGGAGATGCAGAAGCATTCTGCAGGTCTAACGCAATCAAGTATTTAAGTCGTTACGACAAGAAGGGACAAGCAAAACGTGATATACTAAAAGCACTACATTACTCACTCCTACTTTATCATTTTAGTGGGCAACTCAATGAAACTCCGACCCGTGGTTATGAAACTTTCTGACAAAACTCTTTCACTTCTTAAAAACTTTTCGACTATTAATCAGTCAATTCTTTTTAAGCAGGGAACAAAACTTCGCACTATAAGTGTGATGAAAAACATTCTTGCTGAAGCAACAATTGAAGAGGAACTTCCCAAGGATTTTGGTATATATGATCTTGGACAATTCCTTAATGGTTTAAGTCTTCATCACAATCCAGAACTTGATTTTCAAGAGGATAGTTATGTTATTATTAAGGAGGGTAGATCTCGTTCTAAGTATTTCTTTGCGGATGCTAATGTAATTATTACCCCACCAGAAACAACTCTTACTTTACCTGACGAGACTGTTAGTTTTGAGTTGAGTACGGATCAATTAGACAAGTTGCTCAAGGCAGCAGCAATCTATCAACTTTCCGACCTATCTGTAGTTGGTGGAGAAGGTGTTGTTAAGGTTCTTGTTCGTGATAAGAAGAATGAAACATCAAATGATTTCTCTATTGTTGTGGGAGAAACAGATGCAACATTCTCATTCAACTTTAAGGTAGAGAATATTAAAATTCTTCCTGGTAATTATGATGTGGTTGTTTCTCAGAAACTTCTATCTAGATTTACTAGTAAAAATCAAGATTTAACTTACTACATTGCATTAGAACCAGATTCTACATTTGAATAATGTTAAGATTGTGGAGGATATGGAAGTATGCGTTGGGTTCGTTCTCTGATGAGAAGACCAAGAGGTATGATAATCCTGTTGTCTTTGTACGATCTTTCGTGTTTCTTACTTATCTCATTACTAATTGTTTTATCGTTGCGGGCGTAATCCGACATTGGAATGACTTATGAGAGATGAATTTTTGTGGGTTGAAAAATACAGACCCAAAACAATTGAAGACTGTATTCTCCCAGAGAATATAAAGAAGACCTTTCTTGATTTCCTAGATAAAGGAGAAGTGCCAAATCTTCTTCTTGCTGGACCTGCAGGATGTGGTAAGACTACAGTAGCAAAGGCACTATGTAATCAATTAGGAGCTGATGTTTATGTCATCAATGGATCAGATGAAGGTAGGTTTCTTGACACTGTTAGGAATAACGCCAAGAACTTCGCCTCTACAGTCTCTCTTAGCAGCGAGTCGAAGCATAAAGTCATCATCATCGATGAAGCAGACAATACCACTCCCGACGTACAACTCCTTCTTAGAGCGAGTATTGAGGAGTTCTCCGCAAACTGTAGATTCATATTTACCTGCAATTACAAGAACAAAATCATTGAACCCCTCCATTCAAGATGTGCAGTCATTGAGTTCTCAATCAAAGGAAAACAAAAAGCAGATATCGCAACATGCTTTTTCAAACGTCTTAACTCAATATTGCAACGAGAAAGAATAGAAGCAGATAAGAAAGTCCTAGCAGAATTAATTAACAAACACTTCCCTGATTGGAGGAGGGTTCTTAATGAGTGTCAAAGATATTCTGTAGGTGGTAAGATAGATACTGGAATACTTGCACATTTTTCTGACGTAAAAGTAAATGATCTCGTTAAAAACCTCAAAGAGAAGAACTTTTCGGAAGTACGTAAATGGTGTGTCAATAACTTGGACAATGATTCTTCTGTTTTACTTCGTCGCATTTACGATAGTCTTAACGAATCCCTTGTCCCTAGCACTCTTCCTGCTGCCGTTCTTATTATTGCGAAGTACCAATACCAAATCGCATTCGTCGCAGACCAAGAAATAAATCTACTTGCTTGTCTTACTGAGATTATGGTGGAGTGTGAGTTTAAATGAAAAAAATCTGTGCTATAATAAAAAAATGGTTAGATTTGGATCACCATACACCTTGGGAAAAAAAATGACAACACAATCTGAAAAACAAAGAAATCAAGTTAAGTCTAGATTTTATTATCTATTTTGGGGAATTGCAACAGTATCTGTAGTAGCAGGTCAACTATATGTTGGATCTGGATATAGAATGTTTGGTAGATCCTTAAATAGAATATTGGATACTATTCAATTAGAAGTCGGACAATCGTATAACAATGAGAGGTTTTACTAATGTTTGCTAATTTAATTCCACATGGAAACCTTCCAGGTTTATCACCTGAAGGGCAAATGGTTGCTATTATAGTAGGACTATTATTCTTTGTAATGGGATATGGTTTATATCTTACTTTCGGACCAGGTAAAGTAGATTTACGTGATCCTATTGATGAACATGCTAAGATGCATGAACTAGGTATTGCACACGGACATGGTGGCAGTAAGGATGCATATGAGATGTCTGGTAAATTGACTCATAAACATGATGAAAGTGAAAGCACTGAAGACTCCGCTTAGGTATCCTGGTGGTAAGTCAAAAGCAATTAAGACATTAACTCCTTGGTTCCCTCAAACTATTTCAGAGTATAGAGAACCATTTATTGGTGGTGGATCTCTTGCTATTCAGATTACAAAATTATATCCAGACATTCCAGTTTGGATAAATGACCTATATGTTCCTTTATATAACTTCTGGACACAGTTGAGGGATAGGGGAAAAGAACTGTCTGAGAGGGTCAGAGAAGAGAAGCAGAGGACGTTGGATGAGGGTGATAAGGATAAAGTAACTGCAAAGGCAAAAGAACTTTTTAATAAGTATAAGGAAGAGATTGATACTTATGATGACTTTGAGAAAGCAGTAGCATTCTTTATAATGAACAAGTGTAGTTTCTCAGGACTTACAGAGAATAGTACATTTTCACAGTCAGCATCTAATTCTAATTTCTCTCTTGTAGGGGCAGATAAACTTGCACAGTTTTCTGAGTTAATTAAACACTGGAAGATAACTAATATAGATTATTCAGAATTAATGAGAGCACATGGATCAAGTAATACATTTGTATTCTTAGATCCTCCTTATGATATTAAGGATTTTCTTTATGGAAAGAATAAAGAGATGCATAAATCATTTGACCATAATAGGTTTGCGGAGGACGTTTATAATTGTGTCCACAAGTTTATGATTACTTACAATGTTAATGATAGACTTAAGGAGTTGTATAAGAATTACAATCTTAAAGAATGGAAACTTAGATACTCCATGGCTCATCGTGGAGATAAGGGAACTGACGAAAACATTAAAACTGAATTGTTGGTTACCAATTATTCTATTGTCCCACAAACCCCATTAGAACTTGCATTATCATGAACTTAACTGACTACATCAAAGACATCCCAGACTTTCCTAAAAAAGGAATTCTCTTCAGGGACATATCCCCACTCCTAAAAAGTCCTGAAGGATGGGCTTCGGTTATGCGTCAATTAGGATTATTCTGTGAAAGATTAAATCCTGATTTGATTGTTGGTATTGAATCAAGAGGATTTATTGTTGGAAGTGCTTTAGCAACACAGCAAAGAATGGGATTTGTTCCTGTCAGAAAGAAGAATAAATTACCTGGTAAAGTGATAGGAGTAGATTATACTTTAGAGTATGGTAGAGACCGATTAGAGATTCAATCAGATGCCTTTGAGGGCAATCCTAAAGTCCTTTTGGTTGATGATTTACTTGCCACTGGTGGAACAGTAAAGGCTGCTTCAAAGTTAATAGAAAGGGGTGGTGGACAGTTAGTAGGATGTCAGTTTATAATAGAATTATCTTCTCTCAAAGGAAGAGATAACATTCCTCAAGTTCCTATCAATTCATTGATTAGTTATGAATAGAACTTTAGAAGATTATTTTTTTATTTCACTTATTCTTCTTGATGAGTTTATTAAGAGAACTTTAATAGGAATATATTATCTCTGGCAAAAATTTGATTACTGGAACTTTAATAGGAAATTACCCAAATGACTGATGAACTAGAAAAGGAAAGGTGGATTGATGATGACTATACCATGATCAATCAATATTATATGGGTAAGACTATGTATCCTAATCTTCCTTGTTATCTTCAAGATGAGAATGGAGAAGTTTTTGAATTTAAGTGGGATTTAATCTACCAATACATTTCTAAATTACAAGATTATGAGTATTGAATTAAAGGATTGGTTGAACTCCATCAACTTCACTAAAGAAAATTTGATGGAAGATCCTAATGTAAAAAAGGATTACCCACCATATATTATTAATCGTTGTTTGTCAGGACATCTTGATTGTGTGATGTTTGCTAACGAAATGAATAAGTATTCATTCTTAGATAAAGACCTCCAATATTCTTTTTATCTAAATACACTTAGGAAAAAGAAGAGATTTTCTCCCTGGCTCCGTAAGGATAAAGTCACGGACTTAGAAATCATCAAACAATACTATGGTTATAGTAACGAAAAAGCAGCAAATGCTTTGAAAATATTAACACCTGAACAAATTAGTTTTATTAAACAACGACTTGATACTGGAGGAATGAAATGACTGTCACGGTGGAACCTGAAGTAAGTTGGTCCCAAGACCAAATGGTAGAAGTGCTTCTAAATGAACCTGATGATTTCTTAAAAGTTAGGGAAACATTAACAAGAATTGGTGTAGCGTCAAGAAAAGAAAAGAAACTTTACCAAAGTTGTCATATTCTGCATAAGCAGGGTAGATACTATATCGTACACTTTAAGGAGCTTTTTGCCCTTGATGGAAAGCACGCTAACCTTACTTCTAACGACGTTCAGCGTCGGAATCGTATTACTCGTCTTCTTGCTGATTGGGGTCTCATATCTGTAGTGAAACCTGATTCAGTATCAGACATTGCTCCACTTAATCAAATCAAAGTTCTTGCTTATAAGGACAAGGGTGATTGGGTTCTAGAGCAGAAGTATAATATCGGGAAGAAAGGTAAGACCCAAGAGACTCAGGAAAAGGAAACCGAATAAAAATATAGGGAGTTCAACACTCCCTTTTTTTATGGACTGTGCTATAAATAGGTATGGATGCCGAAAGGGTCCAAACTTAAAACACTCGCTTAACAAGGAGCTACTATTATGGGTAACCTACAAAGGTACACAGCCACAGATCTTCCTGCATTATTGGACAGGATATCAAAGAACAGTATTGGAATGCATGATTATCTTGATCGTGTATTTGATTTCCAAGAACAATCCAATTATCCACCATACAATTTGGTACAATTAAATAATCATGAATCGAAACTCGAAATCGCACTTGCGGGGTTCAAGAAAGATGAAGTCAAAGTATATACCGAATTTGGAAAGTTATATGTGGAAGGCAAAAAAGAAGAATCAAAAAATGTTGGAGAATTTGTCCATAAAGGACTTGCCCAACGTTCCTTCCAACGGGTTTGGACGATCACCGATGATACAGAGGTTGGATCGGTCAGCTTTGATGATGGACTCCTAGTTGTAGATTTAAATAAAATAGTTCCAGAACATCATACTCGAAAAGATTATCTCTAAATAGAAATGAGTTTGAGATGGATCAGCACCTTGTCAATTGACAGGGTGCTTTTTTATTGCTATAATATGTCCAAATGCTTTTTTATTATGAGTGAAGAGTTTACTCGGATCGCATCAGCACTCGAAAGAATTGCTGATTCACTTGAAAAGAAGTGGCACATTGATATTGATCATGGTCACATTGAGAAGATAGATAATATAGAACACGGTGATATAGATACTCATGCTCATTCCTTTTAACCATGCCTGAACAGCAAACACTTAAGTTTACCATCAGACAAGATGGATTAGTTTCAGAGGAAGTTATTGGTGTTGTTGGCAATGCCTGTCAAGACCTAACTAAATCCATAGAAGAAAAACTTGGTGAAGTTACTTACATAGAACGTAAACCAGAATACTATCAACAAGAAAATGTCACACTTCAGCACAATCAAAACGAAGATCAAACACAAACCACAACTACTTGAAGCATTAGAACTTTTGCAGTATGATGTTAAGGAAGATCAGGAACTTGTTGTTGGTGGGAATCATGGTAAGAACCACCCTATAGTTCAAGCTGATATTTGTATAGCAAACGATATTGGATTTAGATTTAATCCAAATACTGAAACTTATGAGTTAGTAACTGACATTGAAACTTGGAGTGAATCTATCCCTCCACAAAGGTTTGTTGACAAAGTTACGCAACAGTATGCTAGAATGACTGTACACAATACAGTTAAGGAGATGGGATTTAAAGTTGAAGAGGAATGGGAAATGGATGACAACTCCATAGAATTAACAGTCACACGTTGGGTTTAAACTATGACGATTAAATTATGTCTCCTAAAATCAGGGGAAGATATTATCACTGATATTACAGAGATGCGTACCAGTGAAGATGCTGATGGAAGAGTGGTAGGATACTTTATGGATAAACCTTGTGTTGTCAAAATGAGAAACCCTCAAACACAAGCACCTGATGGAAATACTCAAAAGGCAGGATTTGAAGTATCTCTTTTTCCTTGGATGCCTTTATCGGCAGACACTAGAATTCCTGTCACTGCTGATTGGTTAATCACAATGGTTGAACCAACCGCAAAACTAAAAGAAATGTACATTGAGGATGTAGTAAATGGACCGCTTGGTAAAGATAATTCATCTAACAACAAATCAGATTCTGATAAGTGAGTTAGTTGAAGTTGCTCCGATTGATATAGGAGCACCTGATTGTAAGATGGTTAATCCATTTGTAATCAAAGAAGATCAAACTTTAGAACCTTGGTTGCTTAATGTGACAAAGGATGATATATTCATGATTAGTTCTGACAAGATTTTAACTCTTGTAGATCCAACTCCCACCTTACTTGAAAAATACATAGACCTTACTAAATGAAATTCTACACCAATGTCCAACTAATCGGAAACCAATTCTTGGTCCGTGGAGTTGAGAATGGTAGAAGGTATGAACATCGTGACGAGTTCTTTCCAACTCTATTTGTCAAATCTAAAGGAAAGGCTAAATATAAGACGTTAAGTGGAGAACCAGTTGAACCTATTAATCCAGGCACGGTTAGAGATTGTCGTGAGTTCTATAAGAAATATGAGGATGTTGAGGGATTTGCGATATATGGGAATGACAGGTATATTTACCAATATATTTCAGAGAAATATCCAGATGATGAAATCAAGTTTGACATATCTCAAATTAAACTTGTTACTTTGGATATTGAAGTTGCGTCTGAGCACGGTTTCCCAGACGTTGAATCTTGCGCTGAAGAGATCTTGGCAATCTCAATACAGGATTACACAACTAAGCAGATTACTACTTGGGGTAGCAAACCCTTTAAGAATAATAGGAAAGATGTAACTTATTATCACTGTCCAACAGAGCATCAACTTCTATCATCATTCATCAATTATTGGATGGAAGATGTTCCTGATGTTATTACTGGTTGGAACATCCAACTTTATGATATTCCATATATTGCTAGACGCATTCAACGTGTTCTAGGTGAGAAGTTGATGAAGAGACTTTCTCCTTGGGGTCTAGTATCTGAGGGGGAAACATTTATTAAAGGTCGTAGGCATATAACTTTTGATGTTGGTGGTGTTTGCCAGTTAGATTATTTGGACTTGTATAAGAAGTTTACTTATAAGGCACAGGAATCCTATCGATTAGATTATATTGCTAGTGTAGAACTTGGACAGAAGAAGTTAGACCACAGTGAGTTTGATACTTTTAAGGACTTCTACACAAAGGGTTGGCAGAAGTATATTGAGTATAATATAATTGACGTTGAACTTGTTGACCGTCTTGAAGGTAAGATGAAGCTAATTGAGCTTGCTCTTACTATGGCATATGAAGCCAAGGTTAATTATAACGATGTGTTCTATCAAGTAAGAATGTGGGACACCATCATTTATAACTATTTGAAGAAGAGGAATATTGTTATTCCTCCTAAGAATAGATCAGCAAAAAACGAAAAGTACGCAGGAGCTTATGTCAAGGAACCGAAACCAGGAAAGTATGATTGGGTGGTTAGTTTTGACCTCAATAGCTTGTATCCTCATCTTATTATGCAGTACAATATCTCGCCAGAGACCATCAGGGAGACTCGACATCCCAGTGCGAGCGTTGAGAGGATCTTAAACGAAGAGATAACAGATTTCAATTCAGAGTATGCAACATGTGCCAATGGAGCACAGTATAGAAAAGATGTGCGTGGATTCCTACCAGAGTTGATGGATAAGATGTATGGTGATAGAGTGGTCTTTAAGAAAAAGATGCTTGCTGCTAAACAAGAATATGAAAAGAATCCGTCCAATGCACTCACCAAAGAGATTGCTAGGTGTAACAATATCCAGATGGCAAAGAAGATTGCCCTTAATAGTGCTTATGGTGCTATCGGCAATCAGTACTTTAGGTATTACAAACTTGCTAATGCAGAAGCAATTACTTTGTCTGGCCAAGTATCCATACGTTGGATAGAGAATAAGATGAACCAAAAGGTGAATCGTATATTAAAAACAGAAGGTGTTGATTATGTTATTGCTTCAGATACTGATTCCATTTACTTGCATCTCGGTCCTTTGGTTGACGCTGTATACGAGGGCAGAGAGAAAACTACTGAAGGCGTTGTTTCGTTCCTTAATAAGGTGTGTGAAACTCAATTTGAGCCTTATATTGAAGGTTCTTACCAAGAATTGGCCAACTACGTAAGTGCCTATGATCAAAAGATGCAGATGAAGAGAGAGAATATTGCTGAACGTGGTATATGGACTGCTAAGAAAAGATATATTTTAAACGTATGGGATAGTGAAGGGGTTAGGTATGAAGAACCCAAACTAAAGATGATGGGTATTGAAGCAGTTAAGTCTTCAACCCCTGCACCTTGTCGTACTATGATTAAGGATGCCCTAAAGATAATGATGAATGGTACAGAGGATGAGGTTATTGACTTTATTGAAAAGTCTCGTAAGGAGTTTAAGAAACTTCCACCTGAAGATATATCCTTCCCTCGTTCTGCATCTGATGTAGAAAAGTATAAAGCACATTCTACAATATATGCAAAAGGAACTCCTATACATATACGGGGTGCATTATTGTATAACCATTATGTCAAAAAACATAAGTTAGATAATAAGTATTCCCTCATTCAGAATGGCGAAAAAGTCAAATTTTGTTACCTGAAAAAACCCAATATTATTCACGAGAATATTATTTCGTTTATTCAGGATTTTCCGCGTGAAATTGGTCTTGACAGATATGTCGATTACGACCTACAATTTGATAAAGCCTTCTTAGAACCACTCAAAATCATACTTGATGCGATTGGTTGGAATGTAGAAAAAACTGTAACACTAGAGGCATTTTTCTCCTAATGGATTTACCTATTAACGACAAAGATTTAGCAACAATCATTAATGCTCTTTCGCTTGGTGGTGATGCTAGACTCTATCATCTTTTAAAAGAAATTAAAGAAGTGCGTGATCTTAATCCAGACGGTCCATATAAGAAAATTCTTCGGGAAGAAAGAGGTATGGTAATTTGACGGCAGCACTTGTTATTGCTCTTCCACAAGAGGCAGAGGGGATACAAGGATATCCAATTTACTTAAGTGGATGTGGTAAAGTAAATGCCGCGATTGCTACAATGAAAGCAATTAGAGATGGTCATAATTTTATTATCAACTTTGGTTCTGCTGGAACTGTAAGTGATGTTACTGGTCTCGTAGAAGTGACTGGATACGTGGATAGAGACATGGATGCGAGAGCATTACAATGTGAGCTTGGACAAACTCCCTTTGAGGATGGTATAATAATAGGTGAACATGGTATAGTCTGTGGAAGTGGAGACAAATTTGCAACATCCAAACCAGAGATTGGTTGTGATATTGTAGACATGGAAGCATATGCTATTGCCAAAACTTGTCACAAAGAAGGAGTAAAGTTCAGAAGTTGGAAGTATATTTCTGATGCTGCTGATGAAAACTCAGCAAATGACTGGGAAGAAAATGTCCATAAGGGCAATTCCCTATTTCAGAAAATGCTGTATCGTGGAGGATTATGGTAAAGTGGCCGACTATCATTTTTATGATAGCAATACATATACTCGCAGGAGTTGCATTACTTCCCCAGTTTTGGAGTTGGGGTTCAGTGGCAACTCTTCTTATTCTCTATTGGGCTACAGCATGTCTGGGTGTCACTCTAGGGTATCATAGGTTATTATCACATAGATCATTTAAGGTTCCTCAATGGTTGGCAAGATTCTTTGCTACATGTGGAGCACTAAGTGCTGAGTATGGACCTATCACTTGGTCTGGAATACATAGACAACATCATAAGTATTCTGATACTGACCCAGATCCACATGATATGAACAAAGGATTTTGGTGGAGTCACATAGGATGGATGTTTGTTGATGTTCCTGCTGAAAAGAATGTTCGCAAATATACAGCAGACTTAAGAGATGATCCTTACTTCAGATGGTTAGATAAGTATTTCTTATTCCTACAAGTTCCTTTGGGTCTTACTCTCTATCTTATAGGTGGTTGGTCTTTAGTATTATGGGGTCTACCACTTAGGTTGGTTGTAGTATATCATGTAACATGGTTAGTAAACTCTGCAACACATACATGGGGAGAAAGACCATATGAAACAGAAGATAACTCACGAAACAATAAGTGGGTAGCAGCATTAACCTTTGGTGAGGGTTGGCATAATAATCACCATGCATATCCAAGTTCTGCTAAACAAGGATTACAACGTGGACAGATTGACTTAACGTGGTATCATATAGTAGTATTAAAGAAACTTGGTCTTGCCACTAACGTTCGTATATTTTAAACATGGATTTTCTGAAAGACATAGTAAAAGAAATTGGTGATGACTACACCCAACTCGCAGCAGACATCGAAGAAGAAGAAAGATTCATCGACACAGGTTCGTACATCTTTAACGGACTGGTTAGTGGCTCCATTTTTGGTGGTGTATCTAGTAATAAGATTACTGCCATCGCTGGTGAGTCTAGTACTGGTAAAACTTACTTCTCCCTCGCAGTTGTCAAGAACTTTTTGGATAACAATCCTGACGGTTACTGTTTGTATTTCGATACTGAGGCTGCTGTTAATAAGAAATTACTTGAGTCTCGTGGTATAGATCTGAATAGATTGGTGGTTGTTAATGTAGTAACCATAGAAGAGTTTAGAGTCAAGGCACTTAAGGCAGTTGATAAATATATAAAAATGTCAGAGGATGAACGCAAACCTTGTATGTTTGTGTTAGACTCTTTGGGTATGCTTTCTACTGAGAAAGAGATTAGGGATGCACTAGATGATAAACAGGTAAGGGACATGACCAAATCCCAACTTGTGAAGGGTGCATTTAGAATGCTTACATTAAAACTTGGTCAAGCTAATATTCCACTTATAGTTACTAACCACACCTACGATGTCATTGGATCTTATGTCCCTACTAAAGAAATGGGAGGAGGCTCTGGTCTCAAATATGCCGCAAGTACGATCATTTATCTTTCAAAGAAAAAGGAAAAGGATAAGACGGAGGTTGTTGGTAACATTATTAAAGCTAAGACAGCAAAGTCGAGACTCAGTAAAGAAAATAAGGATGTAAGTATTCGTCTTTATTTTGATGATAGAGGTTTAGATAAGTATTATGGTCTCCTAGAATTAGGAGAACTTGGAGGACTGTGGAAGAATGTTGCAGGAAGATATGAAATTAATGGGAAGAAGATATATGCCAAACAAATTCTTGCTGAACCAGAAACCTACTTTACTGAGGAAGTAATGCAAGCTCTTGATGAGATTGCACGACAAGAATTTAGTTATGGGTCATGAACAATATAAAAATTTTAAAGAAAGGAGTTGATGTTTCTAAAGTAAAACAACAACTTGAACAGTACTCTGATGACTGGTTTATTCAGAGAAAGGATTCTGATACTTTATTAGAAAAAGGATATGCTGATATAGATGTTGGCAATCTTCAATTAATAATGGGTGCAGTTGCAAAGAAAGATGATTTTGTAGGAGATTCTGAATTAAGTAAACCAACTCCTGCATATCAAAGACATACAGAAATATTAAAAATTATAAAAGAAGAGTTTCCTGATAGGGAAGTTCATAGGTGTGGATTTCTTTCACTTCCTATTGATGGATATGTTGGTGCTCATATAGATGAGGGAACATATTATTTGACTAGGGATAGATACCATATTTCTATTGCAGGACAGTATCAATATTTTGTTGGAAATGAAACGGTCATAGTTGACCCAGGTACACTTTTCTGGTTTAATAATAAGATGCCACACGGTGCTGTGAATCTTGGTGAAGAGACCAGGATAACTTTTGTTTTTGATTTACCTCATGGAAACAGTTGAATTTCTGGTATTAAAAAACTTACTTCATAATGAGGAGTATGTTCGTAAGGTAATTCCTTTTGTGAAGGCAGATTACTTTGAGGATAGGAATCAGAGAATTGTATTTGAAGAGATAATTAAGTTTGTAGAAGATTATAATAAACCTGCAACTAAAGAAGTTCTTTGTATTGAGACAGAGAAGAGACAAGATATTACAGATGATTCATTTAAAGAAATTACAACTTTAATTGGAAGTCTAGATGACCAACCATCAGAATTTGATTGGTTAGTTAATACAACAGAGAAATGGTGTAGGGATCGTGCTATATATTTGGCATTGATGGAATCCATTCATATTGCGGATGGAAATGATGAGAATAAAAATAGAGATAGTATTCCCACAATTCTATCAGATGCATTAGGAGTTAGTTTTGATACTAATGTAGGACATGATTACTTAATCGATTATGAAGCAAGGTATGAATCGTACCACAGGAAGGAAGACAAAATTGAATTCGATCTCGAATTCTTTAACAAAATTACGAAAGGTGGGTTACCGAATAAAACTCTCAACATTGCTCTTGCTGGCACAGGGGTTGGAAAGTCTTTATTTATGTGCCATGTGGCAAGCTCAGCTTTGCTCCAAGGAAAAAACGTCCTCTACATCACTCTCGAAATGGCAGAGGAAAAGATTGCGGAGAGGATCGATGCTAACTTACTTAATGTTCCTATACAAGACATAACAGATCTTCCTAAAGTAATGTTTGAGAATAAGGTAACTAATCTTGCTCAAAAGACTCAAGGAACGTTAATTATAAAAGAGTATCCTACTGCATCTGCTCATTCAGGACATTTTAGATCGCTTCTAAATGAACTCGCGTTGAAGAAATCATTCAAACCTGATATAATATTCATAGATTATCTTAATATCTGTGCCTCATCACGATATAGAGCAGGAAGTAACGTTAACTCCTATTCATACATCAAAGCAATCGCAGAAGAATTACGGGGTCTCGCAGTTGAGGCGAACCTTCCGATTGTATCTGCCACTCAAACTACTCGTAGCGGCTACGGTAGTTCTGATGTGGA
>Ga0208158_1000423_pt1 | contig 15225 bp, 9 predicted proteins | sample 8_EtaG_FD_184081 | JGI IMG/M metagenome (GOLD analysis project Ga0208158, IMG submission 184081) | Marine viral communities from the Subarctic Pacific Ocean - 8_ETSP_OMZ_AT15162 metaG (SPAdes) (version 2) | ecosystem: Environmental > Aquatic > Marine > Oceanic | place: Pacific Ocean | collected...
ACATGCTTGGCGTTGCTGGGGTGTTCGGTGGAGCATTATTCGCAGCTATGCATGGAAGTCTCGTTACTTCTTCGCTCGTCCGTGAAACGACTGGGCTTACATCACAGAACTATGGATATAAATTCGGTCAGGAGGAGGAGACGTATAACATTGTTGCGGCTCATGGATACTTTGGGAGACTTATCTTCCAATATGCCAGCTTTAACAATAGTCGTAGCTTACATTTCTTCCTTGCTACTTGGCCCGTCGTTTGCATATGGCTTACCTCTATGGGAATCTCCACTATGGCTTTTAATCTCAATGGATTCAACTTCAACCAATCCGTGTTAGCCACGGGCGGTAGGGTTGTCCCTACTTGGGCCGATGTATTAAACCGTGCTAATCTTGGCATGGAAGTAATGCATGAACGTAACGCACATAACTTCCCATTAGATCTCGCAGCAACGGAGGTGATTCAAAATGCCTAAAGGACCAGGTACCTATGGTACAAAGAAAGGAAGACCACCTAAAAAAACAGGACCAAAGAAAAAGTAATGGCTGATCCAGCATATGATAAGTTTAGTAGGAGAGTTAACGCAGCTGGTGCTGTAAAAGGACCACTGAAAATAAAAATCCTATTAAACGCTAAGGATATTTATCCTAAATCTTAAAACAACGTCCGTTCATCTCTTTCAATCAGAGACGCATGACACCCAAGCATGGAACGGGGCTTGGTACTAGAGGAATTATTATGCCTTCAGTAGAACTACAAGCTCGACTCAAAGAGCAAAGAGTATATGCTAGAGCTACTAAACTCAAGTATCGTGGCGTTGAGTACACTAAATCTTAACTAATTAATGGCTCATCAAAGCAACAAGGTGACAGCTTCTGTTACCTCATTTTCACCCCAATCCCATCACAACAAACCCGAAGAGCATGAAGCTCCAGAGGAGAAAGTTGATCTTGATGAGGATATTTCCATTGAAGAAGTCCTTTCAACAATGTGAAAAAGGTTAACGAATTATGGCTAGTGGTCTTCGGACTGCTAGCCTTTTTTATTGCTGTAGAAACAGCACACTTAAATTATCATAGGAATGAGACACCTCAATGTCGGACCTCATTCTAATTGGCTTTTGCCCTGCCAAGGTAGGATACCATTAGCCGTCTAGACGGTGGGATAGACCACAACAATGATCACAAATTTCAGCTGAGAAAGTTAATATAAAATTTATCCATACAAATGGCACATCAAAATAATGCCAACAACACCTCCCTTACTTGGGGTGGTGTCAATGCTGGCTCCGCTTCTCCTACCAGTAACACTACTGATAGTAGAAGAAATTTATACCTCAAGCTCTTTAGTGGAGAGCTATTCAAGGGGTTCCAACGCAATACAATTGCGAGGGATTTAATCACTAAGCGCACACTGAAGAACGGACGCTCATTACAGTTCATCTTTACAGGTCGTACCAACAGTGAGTTTCATACACCAGGACAAAACATACTAGGTAACACCGACGGTGCACCTCCAGTAGCAGAGGTAACCATCGAGTGCGATGACCTCTTAATCAGTTCAGCTTTTGTTTATGAATTAGATGAGACACTTGCACACTATGACCTACGTGGAGAGATCTCACGTAAGATTGGTTACGCTCTTGCAGAGAACTATGATAGAAGAATCTTCAGAGCAGTAACTAAAGCTGCTAGACAAGCTTCTCCTATTCTTAAGACTAACTTTGTAGAGCCAGGTGGAACACAGATTCGTGTTGGTACTAACAACAGTGGTGCTGATGCTTACGTTGCTGCTTCACTAGTAAACGCTTTCTATGATGCAGCTGCTGCACTAGATGAGAAGGGCGTTTCAACTGAAGGCCGTGTAGGTGTACTTAACCCTAGACAGTACTACGAACTAATCCAACAGGTTGGTGAGAACGGACTGGTTAACAGAGATGAGCAAGGTGACTCACGCCAGAGTGGTCAAGGTATCGTTGAGATTGCAGGTATCAAGATCTACAAGTCAATGAACATTCCATTCTTCGGCAAGTTCGGTACTAAGTATGGTACTGCATCTGCTACTACTCCAGGTGTAACTGATCCTGGCAACACTGGTTCATTCGTTAGCGAATCAATGGGTGATCAGGAGAACAATGCAACTCCTTCAGGTCAGAAGACAGTTAATGACTACGGTGAAGAAGCTAAATTCGATCACTCTTGTGGTCTTATCTTCCAGAAAGAAGCCGTTGGTTGTGTAGAGGCAATTGGACCTCAAGTTCAAGTTACTTCAGGTGACGTATCCGTGATTTATCAGGGAGATGTTATTCTAGGTAGGTTGGCTATGGGTGCTGCACCTCTAAATCCAGCTGCTGCTGTAGAACTCGTTGCGGGTGCTGCTGCAGGTGCAGGTAACAACGCTGCATTCTAACTTATTATTCATATGGGGAGGCTTCGGTCTCCCTTTTTTATTACAAAATTTTTTATGGCTTCCACGACAATTGATAACGAGACCGAACTCTCCGCTGTAAATGCTATCTTGGGAGCTATTGGTCAGTCACCGATAACTTCTTTAAACTTCACCAATCCAGAGATAGGATTTATATATAATTTATTAAGAGATGCTAACGTAGATTTACAAGCTGAAGGCTGGCACTTTAATACAGAGAAACATGTTACCTATACACCAGATGCTAATGGTAAGATAGAGATAGGTGATGATATATTAAAGATGGATACTACAGATGGTTGGATAGATAGAACACATGATGTAGTTAAAAGGAATGGATACCTTTATGATAAGCAGAGTCACTCAGACGATTTCTCTGATCACTCTGGAGGTATCAAATTAGATATAGTAAAACTACTATCTTATGAAGATCTACCTGAAATATTTAAAAGATATATAATACACAAAGCATCAGTTAGAGCTGCTACACAATTAGTAGGTAATGCACAACTAGCTCAGTTACTAGCTCAACAAGAAGCTTTATCTAGAGCTGCAGTAATGGAGTATGAATGTAACCAAGGTAATCATACTATGTTTGGTCTACCAGAGGATTCAGTTTATACTGCATATCAACCTTGGAGGACACTAGGAAGATAATGACTGGAGTAACACAGACTATAGATACTTACTATGCTGGCATGTCACAACAGCCAGATCTAAAGAAGTTTCCAGGTCAGGTAAAAGATATAGTTAATGCTGTCCCTGATGCTATAGAAGGACTATACAAAAGACCTGGAGCTAAACGTATAGGAACTGCACCATTAACTACAGATAAATATAGTACTTCATCTATACCTTCTAATGGTTCTTGGTTTCATTATTATAGAGATGAAACAGAAGGATCTTATATAGGTCAAATAGATAGTACTGGTAAGGTTAGGATATGGAGTTGCAACGATGGTGCTGAAAAGAATGTATGGTATCATACAGATAACAGTACTTATAGTGGAGGTAACTCTGATCACACATCTATCACAGGATACTTAACTCCTAGTAGTGCTACAGCTACAGAAGATTTACAAGCATTAACTATTAATGATACTACATTTCTAAACAATAGAACTAAAACTGTAGGTACCACAGGTACAACAGATGCTAGAGAACACTCACACTTTGCTTATGTAGATCTACTAAGAACAGAGAATGGTAGACAGTACGCTTTAAATGTGTATAGTAATGAAACTACAACTACAATAAATAGAGCTACTAGACTTAAAATATCTTCTGATACTTTAGACGAAAGTAATGGGACCGGTCACTGTCCAGGTATAGGTACACAAACATTTAGTGTAGATAGTGGTTCAAAAAAGAATCTCATATTCCGTATATCAGCTTTAGGTCAGCAGGGTCAAGGTGCTGCTACTGATGATGGAAGTGTTGATGCTAGTAATTATAAGTGTTCATATAACAGACAGGTTATATTACTACATGGTGGAGAAGGTTGGGCTGTTGGTGATACTGTTCCAACAGTTACTTTAGATCAAGCTCAGACATCTTATAACTATGTAGTTGCTATTGAAGATCATGAAGCTGTATCAGTAAAAGCTAATATAAAAGCTGTACGTCCTGCACCTACACCATTCGACGGAGAAACAGCTGTAACTGTAGATACAATATTAGGTAGTATAGTACAAGAATTATCAGGCACAGCTATCACTGCTGTAGTAATAGGTAACGGTTTATATCTACATTCTAACTCTGCTTTCAGTGTGGAAGTACCAGAGAAAGATTTAATGAGAGTCATGCAAGATTCAATTAATGACGTCTCTGAGTTACCTACACAATGCAGAGATGGTTATATCGTTAAAATAGCTAACTCTAAAGATTCAAGTGATGACGATTACTACCTTAAATTTGAAGGCAATGATGGTCTTGACGGTCCAGGTGCATGGGTAGAATGCCCAGCTCCAGGTATAGTAAAGAGCTTAGATGCAACCACTATGCCTCATGTATTACAACGTCAATCTGATGGAGACTTCTTAGTTAAGAAGTATACATGGGAGGACCGTGTGGTAGGTGATAACACAACTAATGCTTTACCATCCTTTGTAGGGAATACGATTAATAAAGTTTTATTCTTTCGTAATAGATTAGCATTATTATCAGGTGAGAATGTTATACTATCTAGACCAGGGGAACTAGCTACACCATCTTTCTTTGCAAAGACAGCTTTAGCAGTTAGTGCTGTAGATCCTATAGATATATCTTGTAGCTCTACATTCCCATCTGATTTATTTGATGGTATTGAAGTAGCTGCTGGTTTAGGAGTATTCAGTACTAACCAACAATTCTTGCTATCTTCTGATGCAGAAATATTGAATCCAGATACAGCTAAACTGAGAAGTATATCTTCATATAATTATAATAAAGTTGTACCTCCTATTTCTCTAGGTACTACTACAGGATACATAGATAACTCAGGTAAGTATAGTCGTTTCAATGAGATGGCTAATGTTGTAAGAGAACAAGAACCTGTAGTTATGGAAACAAGTAAACTTGTATCTACCTTATTACCTAAAGATATAGATTTAGTAACTAACTCCAGAGAAAACCAGATAATACTATTTGGGAAAACAAATTCAGATACTGTATATGGATATAAATATTTAGTATCAGGAGAGAAGAGAGAACAAACAGCTTGGTTTAAATGGAAATTTAATAACCCAATCAAGTATCACTTCATTATAGATGATGAGTATTACTTACTAGATACTGATAATTTTCTGCAAAAAATTTCTCTTATGCAGCAGGATACAGATCCTAGTATTGACGAGACTGTAGGATCAGATACATCTAACTATCTAATACATTTAGATAACTGGACTACTGTAGGTAGTGGGTCTTATAATGCTACTACTAAACTAACAACATTCAGTAGTGTTAGTTGGTTAACAAGTGTAACTTCACCTAATGGTAAACTTGTACTAGTTGATATAGATACTGGTGCTACTAGAGTAGGACGTTATGCTGAATGTACCTATCCAGATGTTAGCATATTTGATAATACATCAACAGGAACATACTTTACAGTACCTGGAGATTGGTCTACGGGTACATTCTATGTAGGTTATCTATATGAGTATTTAGTACACTTCCCTACCTTCTACCTGAATCAAACTCAGGGTCAACGATCTAAATCTGATGTTAATTCATCTCTTGTTGTTCATAGAATTAAATTAAACTTTGGTAAGTCAGGTCTCTACACTACTACATTACAGAGAACAGGTAAGGATGACTATAGTGAGACATATGAATCCGCTGCATTAGATGAATATCTAGTATCAGATGCACCTTATCTACCAGAACATATACAAACAGTACCAGTTTATGAATCGAATAAGAACGTAAAAGTACTACTGAAATCATCACACCCAGCTCCTGCTACACTACATGCTTTGTCGTGGGAAGGAGACTATTCACCTAAAAACTATAGACGTGTCTAAATACATCCATCCAATAACATTGGAGGCTGCCTTGGAGGTGGCCTCTAACTTACGTCCAGAAGACCGTAGAGAGGTCGAAGAAGGGCATGGGTATGATCCGATAGAGTACGCTAAATTCATCGCTCAGGAAGGCTCTGCTGTGTATTTCACAGTGCCTAACGGCAAGACTGCTGGTATGGCTGGAGTCGGTCCAGATGGAGCTATATGGATGATATGTACACCTGCTATTAAAGATTACCCACATACGTTTGCAAAAGAATCCAAGAGGTTTGTTGAAAGTAGAACAGAACCTTTACTTTGGAATGTTGCAGATAGACGTAATACAGTCCACTTAAAACTACTTAAATTCTTAGGGTTTAAATTCTTGAGGGAACTCAAGTATGGTCCTAACCAATTATCCTTTATCGAGTTTTGCCGTGTGTGCAGATCCTAATGCTGGAGCTAGAGCTGCAGCCAAAGAAAAACATCGTCAAAAGATGTTTAACTATAAATCTGATTCAGTTAAATACTGGAACAGAGAAACAGATTTTAAAAATAAAAAACAATTCATTCTAGGTATTGGTGAATCTAGACAGCTTAGTGATATTCGACAAGCTGTTGAACAAAAAAGAGCTTTCGGTTTATCTGGTAAAGAAAAACTTGCTAGAAAGTATGCTGCAACTCAATACGTTAATGAAGGTGGTGGAGCTAAATCAGCTGGTAGAAATAAATATCTAGAACTATTAAATGCAGAATCTAAAATTGATGCAGGTATAGCTAAGTTTGCTGGAAGAGGTCAAGGTATATTATTAGAAAAACAAAGAAGACTAAGAGCATCTAAGCTTGCTTCAAACGAAAAATCAGTTTCTGTAAGACCTGAGTTCGGTGCTGCTGTTACAATGCCAGGTAGAGATACTGGTGCTATGTTCATGGGTGCTTTAAGTACTGGTTTATCTATAGCTTCTCTATTCGTTCCAGGTAGTGATGTTAGATTAAAAGAAGATATAGAACAAGTAGGTGTATCTCCTGATGGACATAAGATATATGAGTTTAACTACATTGGTAAACCAACCAGATACCGTGGAGCTATGGCTCAAGATGTAGTTAAGATAGATCCTATGGCTGTAGCTATTAGATCTGATGGATACCTTGGAGTCCACTACAATAAAATTGATGTCAACATGGAGGTGATCTCATGAGTAGCTTTGACAAGATGCTGAGTCAGTATCAAGGTAATTTACCTAATATAAGTGATACTAACTACGCATCAGACCTTGACTATACTCTTACAGAAGAAGTAAATAAATCACAAGATGCTTTAAAAGACGACTTCGCTCAACGTACTCAAGATGCCATTACTATGGCTGAAAATGCTGCTCAGAGTAAACGAGATCAGTTAAAAGCTCTAGCAGGTTTAGTTAAGACTGGTAAAGATCTACATGATTATTGGAAGAAGAAAGATTTAGCTTCTGCTTTATATGATCAAGTACATAAGAGTAAGCTAGAAGAAGCTAAACTTAAGACTGATAAGGACATTGATAAAAGTGTAATAGAGTACTCACAAGATTTATATAAGAAAAGTGAATACGGAGAAAGTGTCGATGGTTATTTAAAAAGAAATAAAGCAGAATATACAGGTACAGATCATAGATTAGCTGATATAATTCAAGAAGCTAATAAACTAGGTTATTTAAAAGAAGGAAAAGATGGAAATAAAATATTAACTAAAGATGGTCAAGCATGGGTTGATGGAGAATTAAGGAAAAAAGATAAAGTTATTGCTTTACATAATCAAAAATTAATTAATCAGCACTATAAAGAAGAGCTAGAAACACGATCAGATCAACTTGATTTAACACAAAGACTGAATCTTGTTAAAAAGAATAGAGCTACTACTGATGAGTTAACTGCTAGAGAATTACAATGGCAAATAGTAGAAGATTTTGATGCTATATTCCCTTCACTCTTACGTGTTAAGAAGCAGCTTCCTAACATGGATACACCTATGAGCTACATGGATGCTACTAGTAAGGATGCTACAGCAGAAGACGCAGCCTTTGCTTCAGTATTACTACGTGATGCCTTAGCAGATTACTCAGCTTTCAACCAAGATTATATAGATAAGATAGGGGAGAAAAGATATAGAGATGAAGTCTTCCCTGATCTATATGAGCAAGCCCAGACAACTCATAAGAAATTCATGGGTTTAGCTTTAGAGACTGCAAGATCTGATAATAGAGATGCTAATGCTAAAGCTTTCGCTGCTACATTTAAGCGTGAAGGTATAAACGCTATGGTTGGTAGTACAGGTTCAGTTAGTGTCTATGAGAGGACACTGGATGGTGGTAAGGATAATGGCATGGGATTTACTAAATCAGCTAATATGCTTACTCACGCCGTAAACCGAGGATACCTAACTGGTAGAGATCTACAAGATGCTATAGATACTCCATTCCCAGCTAGAGGTGGAGGTACAACTACTTTAGAAGAACTTAAACCTGAAATATATAATCAACTTCAAGTCGTAGCTCAGAAAGATATGCAAGAAGAGTTAAAGCGTGAGAAGGCTGAAACAGCTACTGATATCCTACAACAAACTGCTAACATACAAGATCAAGCTAAAGAACAGAATTGGTCTACTGATGAGATAAAAAAACAAGCTATGAATACATGGACAGAATTATCTAAGAAACATGGTTTGTCTCCAACTAATGAGGCTTTTGCTGAATTAAATTCTCTTGCTACTTATGGTCAAACAAGAGCAGATAGATCAGGTGATGCATTACTTGAACTTCAAGGCCAAGAAGCTAGAGGTGAACTCTTATCTACTGATTTAATTGCTAGGTTAGAACCAGAATTACGACAGGCTTGGAAAGACAAAGCTAAAATACTAGGTTCAGAAGGTTTAACTACTCAAGAACTAGAAGATGCTGATAAAGAATTTGTAGAGATAATAAAAGACTATCAACAGCATGGTACAATAGATCAGAGATTAGGTCCAACAATGAGATTAGCTAGAACCAGAATGCTTAATTTTTATAATTCTACTTTCCAGCAATTAATGAGATCCGATAATAGAGAGGATACACTAGCTGCTAAAGAAGATAATAAAATAAAAGCAATGAAGATAGTCAAAGATAAATTCAATACTATTAACACGGCTAAAGATCCAGCAGATCGGGATCAAGACATATTTGGAGCTCCAGCAAAGCTGAACTATGAACAACTAGTTTCTAATGAAAAACAGTTAGTAAAGTATCTAGGTGTTACTGAGAAACCAGCAGATGTTGCATTATATTGGAATTTTTTAGAAGAGGAAGCTATTGTAAATAGTTTAGCTGCTGAAGAAAAAGGTGAACCTATCTCTGGTTGGTGGACAGATAAAGCTAAATACTTTCCTAATATGACTGGTAGAGAACTCTTTAAAAGGAGAGCTGAAGCTACAGCAGACTTAAGAGAAGGAGAAGTAGGAGACATTAAGATTGAAGATAAGTACGGACATAGACTTATAGCTGTTAAACAGAATGCTGCTAAAACTGGACAGCATTTTATAGATCCAGTGAATACAGAAAATATGTTAACTGAACTACAAGTTGAGGATGCAGATTATAATAGTACGTTTAGAGTACCTGAAAGAGTTCCAGTGTTTGATCCTTCACAAATGACTCTTAGAGAATTACTACAATTACGTGTAGATCATTATGGTAAGTGGAATGATGATACAGGTTTAGGTATCTACGATATGCAGATGAAAGAACTTGTGGAGATATTAAAAATACCAGGAGCTGTAGAACGTGTAGGTGGTGGTGACGCTGTATTCGATGAGACAATGCAGAAAGAACTAATGAAGATTAAACTTCTACTCAAAGCTAATCAAGCTGGAGGTATGAAGAGTTTTAATAATAGTTATAGAAAAGTTAACCACATCACTAACGACGAACAAGTAGCTTATAATGGAATAGTATCAGGAGCATATGGAGAAGAACTTGCTAATGATCCCTTCCGTCAATTAAATACATTAACTAGTGAAGTTGCTAAGGTAGCTTTAGAAGACGTTATGGCTTATGCTTAATTATTACTAAGGTAAATATGGAAAATGAAGAAAAAGGTCTGGTAGACAAAGAGCTACTAGACCAAGCTTCTTATGTACTCGGAGGGATTCAAACAGGTATTGAACAAGCTGATGAGTTACAAGAACAACAAGTTGCAGAAGATGCTACGATACAAGCCGAACAAGACGACCCTAGAAATAGAGAGCAATGGGGTCTTCCAGGTGTAGCTGAAGAATTAAAATCAGCTGTATTAGGTGGTGTTCAGGATACTGCTTCATCAATACAGACATTCCCTGAACGTGCTATAGATACACTGTCAGGCGAAGTAAGTAGAGAGAAGAAAGAGAAAGGTTACTATCAACCAGAGTGGACACCTTTTGTAAATGAAGAAGATCCTATCATCACTAAAACGTGGTGGGGTCAAATGTTAAGAGGTGTAGTACACTTCGGTACAATGGCAGCTGGTGTAACAGCAGTTACTAGTGCAGCTGGAATAACAGCTCCTGCATGGTTATCTGGTGCAGCTGGTTATGGTCTTATAAGAGCTGCTGGTATTGGTGCTGTGTCAGACGTTATATCTCATACAACAGACGGTGAGAACGCATTAGGAATGATGCGAGATCGTTTCGGTTGGATGGATACACCACTCAGTACTAGAGATACAGACCATCCTCTAATGATGAAATTTAAAAACATCGTAGAAGGTATGGGTATAGGTATACTCTTTGATAGTGCTGCAATGGCACTTGGTAAAGGAAGTTCCTTTGCTAGAGCACAGGTAGCTGAAAGAGGTGCTAGTGTGGAATTACAAACAATAAGAAAAGGTATCCAAGAACTTAGGAAGAATGAGTTCGGATTTAGAGCTAGTAAAAACTCACCCGTAGCTGGTAGACATCAGGGTAATCATTTATCCCAAGATAAAGATCCTTTCGTTGTTTGGGAACGTAACAAAAGAATAAGAACTGAATGGGGAGCAGAGGAAGGTTCTGCTGGTAACATATCAACTCCTGTTCAAAGAGAAAGAATTGCTAGAGAAACTGGATTAACTGAAGAGTTAGTTGTAGATACTTTATCAAGACTATATAGTGCAGAGAAATTCCAACAAGTATTGAAAGCTGTAGATGGTAATAAGAAACGTCTAATAGAAGTATTTGGTGATGCTATTGCAGCTCATCAACGTATTACTTTAGGTCGTAATGCCGCTGAAATGACAGCTGAAGAATACTTAGAAGAGGTATTAGAAACTTCAATTAAGTTTGATGTTACTGATATAACTGGTAAGAAGGTAGACGAGATTACTACTATTACAGCTCAGAATGTTGTCGTTAGTGATCTAGTTGTATCTACATTACTACAACAGTTAAGAGATATGGGAATTGCTGGTAGGGAGATTGGCAATTGGGACAACCTATTAGATATAGATGCACCAGCTGATCAAATCTTAGATACTATGCTAACAGCTATCTCTGAATCTAAGAGAGCTAAGTATACATTATCTCAAGAGTTCCGTAACTTAGGAGCTAAGAGACCTGCTGCTATACAAGAAGCAGTACAGCAAGAAGTCAAAGATGCTAGAGAAACTATTCAGTCTATACTTAAAATAGCTAATAAAGATGAAGATGGAGATTTAGTATTAGCTTTGTTTGAAGCATTCTCATCTATGAAAACAGTTAATTCTGTAGATGACTTTGTTCAATGGGGTAGGAAGATGATCCGTGGAGGAGAGATTGAAGGTAAAGCACAGGTAGGAGCTATGGTAAGAGAACTCCAAGGAGTTATGATACATAGTGTTCTAAGTGGTCCTAAGACTCCCCTGAGAGCTATTATAGGTACAAGTACTGCAACCTTCTTAAGACCGTTTGCACAAGCTATAGGAGCTGGTATAAGCTTACCATTCACAGGTGATACAACTACATTAAGAGCTGGTTTATCATCAATTAATGCTATGATGCAAGCTATTCCAGAGTCATTTGAGTTATTTAAAACTAAATTAAACTCATATTGGACTGGAGATATAGCTACTATTAAGACTAGATTCGCTGAATATACTCAAGGTGATGATAACTGGGAGATATTAAGAAGATTCTCTGAAAGTGATCAAGCCACAGCTGGAGATAAAGCTGCATTCTCTATGGCAAATATGGCTAGGAACTTAAATAATAATAGTTTCCTTACATACTCTACTAAGATAATGGCAGCAACTGACGATGCTTTTGCTTATATCTTAGGTAGAGCTAAGATGAGAGAGAAAGCCTTACGTTCTGCTATAGACGCTAAGAACAAAGGAGCGTTAACAGCTTATAATAGTGTTACTCCTGAACTAGTTAAGCTATATGAAGAAGATTTCTATGCACAGATATTTGATGGCAACGGTAATATCATAGATGCAGCTACTAAGTTTGCTCGTCAAGAAGTTACCTTAACTCAGGAACTAACTGGATTTGCTGCAGGTTTAAACTCAGTATTCCAACAGACTCCATGGGCTAAACCTTTCTTCTTATTTGCTAAGACTGGAGTTAATGGCCTTAATCTTACTGCTAAACATACACCAGTACTTAACTTCTTAGTTAAAGAATGGAATGATATAGCTTTTGCTAGTGCAAATAACCCAAGATCTATGGAAGCTGTAGCTAAATATGGTATTACTAATGCTGAAGAACTAGCTAATGCTAAGGCATTACAAGTTGGTAGATTATCTATGGGTAGTGCTGTTATTAGTATGGGTGCTTATTCTTACTTAAGCGGTAACATTACAGGTAATGGTCCTGTTGATAGACAACAGAGACAGATGTGGATAGATGGTGGTTGGAGACCTAGACAGATTAAACTAGGTGATGTTTGGATTGGCTATGATTCATTTGAACCATTCAACCAGATATTAGCTACTATTGGTGATATAGGTGATGCAAGTCAATTAATGGGAGAAGAGTGGACTGAAAATCAGTTCCAAAAGATGTCTCTTATTGTAGCTCAAGGCTTCACAAGTAAGTCTTATCTAGCTGGAATGCAGCAGTTTGTTGAATTATTTAGCGGAAGACCTGGGCAATTCAATAGGATTGTAGCTGGTTTACTTAATAATCAAATACCTTTAGCTGGTATTAGAAATGAATTCGGTAAATTAATTACACCTTATACACGTGAATTAGGATCTGGTATTGGAGATGCTATAAGAAATAGAAACTTATCGTTTGAGAAATTCCCAGGTGAAGATCTTCCAATTAAGTATGATTTATTAAATGGTAAACCAATTAAAGAATGGGATCCATTAACTAGAATGTGGAATGCTGTTAGTCCTATTTCATTTAACTTAGACTATACTGAAGGTAGAAATTTCTTATTTAGATCAGGTTATGATTTAAGAATGTCAACCTATTATTCTCCTGGTCCTAACAGTATTAATTTAACAGATTCTCCTATGATACGTTCTAAGTATCAAAAAGCTATAGGTGATTTAAACTTAGAAAAAGAACTAACTAAACTATCTCGTCAAAAGAAAATAATTGAATCCATATTACAAATGGAGAAAGATATTAGAGATGGTAATAGAGGTGAATTTGAAGCTAAAGATTACTATCATAACAAAATGATAGGTAAACTATTCACTAGAGCTAGAAAACAAGCTTGGTTAAATATTCAAGGAGGAGAATTAGTGCAAGAATTATCTAGTAAACAATTAGGTAAAAAATTAAAAAGAAAGCAGAAAACCGCCAAAACCTCTTTCGATGAAGTTCTTACAATTTACAAATAACAAATGGCAAGTTTTAAACAATATACTGCAAGTGGAGGTGCTTCAGAAGCTTTTTCTATTCCTACCTTTTCTTCAGATGAAATCAAAGTATACGTAGATGGTGTCTTAAAGACAGCAACTACACATTATAATATAACAAGTTATACAGCAAATGGTGGTACAGTTGAGTGGACTAGCGGTAACGTACCTAATAGTGTTGTCGTCCGTATCGTAAGAGATACAGATGTATCAAGTGCTAGAGCTACATACTCAGCAGGTTCTTCTATTAAAGCAGGTGATCTGAATGATAACCAAACACAAGCTCTCAGAGCTTTAGAAGAAGATGACCATTTAATACAAGGTTATGACTTTGAAGATGGAGTTATTACTACAGCTAAGATAAAGGCTGATAATATAACTAGTGCTTTAATAGCTGATGATCAGATCAACTCAGAGCATTATGTAGATGGTAGTATAGATCTACAACATTTATCTAGTAACTCAGTAAACTCATCTAAAATAGTAGATGGATCTATTGTTAATGCTGATGTTAATGCTTCAGCTGCTATAGCTGGTACAAAGGTAAATCCTGACTTTGGATCTCAAAACATCGTAACTAGTGGAACTGTTGATGGTAGAGATGTATCTACTGATGGTTCTAAATTAGATGGTATTGAAGCTGGAGCAACGACGGATCAGACAGCAGCTGAAATAAGAACTCTTGTAGAATCAGCTAGTGACAGTAACGTCTTTACAGACGCTGACCATAGTAAGCTAAACGCTATAGAAGCTTCAGCTACTGCTGACCAAACAGCTGCAGAGATTAGAACATTAGTAGAATCAGCATCTGATTCAAATGTATTTACAGATGCAGATCACTCTAAGTTGAATGCTATAGAAGCCAGTGCTACTGCAGATCAAACAGCTAGTGAAATTAAATCTCTTATAGCTAGTTCTCCTTTAGATGCTTCTCATTTAGCCGCAGACTCAGTAACAACCTCAGAGATAGCCGATGCTGAACTCACAACGCTTGCTGGTATGCAGTCAGGTACTGCATCTATTTTGGCAAGTGGTACTGCTCTTGCTGCGACAACTACCGAAATTAATAAGATTTGCGACGGTATGGATTATGAGACTGCTTCTGACGGCATCTCAGCTACTGACGCAAAATATGCCACATCTAGTGCTATTATTAATTATGTTGCTGCTCAAATCGCCCCTATTGGTGGATTAGAAGTAATAGCAACAGATGCAGCATTCCCTAATACACAGCCTTCAGCTGGTGTTGTAATCAGTATAGCTGACGCTGGTGGTCTTGTCGTTAATGGATCTGGTACTAGTACTACAGGTAGAACTGTAGGTGGTTCAACAGTAACTATTAATAATATAGCTTCTAACTTCAATAGTACTACTGTTGATAATGGAGTAGCTATGATGGTTAGTTCTACTGGCTCTGGTCAGATATATAACTACCACAAAGCAACACTTAAAGAAGCTGATATACTTAGTCTTAGTGGAGACATAAATGACTTTGCTGAAAGATAT
>Ga0208158_1000426_pt1 | contig 15200 bp, 15 predicted proteins | sample 8_EtaG_FD_184081 | JGI IMG/M metagenome (GOLD analysis project Ga0208158, IMG submission 184081) | Marine viral communities from the Subarctic Pacific Ocean - 8_ETSP_OMZ_AT15162 metaG (SPAdes) (version 2) | ecosystem: Environmental > Aquatic > Marine > Oceanic | place: Pacific Ocean | collected...
CCTTTTTGTCCTTTGTTACCTGTTTGACCTTTCTGACCTTTGTCCCCTACGCCACCTGTTGGGCCTGTAGGGCCTGTGCCACCTGTATTACCAGTCTGTCCTTTCTGCCCTTTCTGTCCTTTATCTCCATCATTACCGTTAGAACCTGCTGGACCTGTAGGACCTGTGCCACCTGTATTACCAGTTTGTCCTTTCTGTCCCTTTTGACCCTTCTGTCCTTTAGAACCGGGGCTACCATCGGAACCATCTCCACCTGCTGCACCTGTATTTCCAGTCTGACCCTTTTGTCCTTTCTGTCCTTTCTGTCCTTTCTGACCTTTGTCACCTGTTGGACCTGCTGGACCTGTTGGACCTGCTGGACCTGCTACAGAACTATCTGCACCTGTTTGTCCCTTTTGTCCTTTTTGACCCTTTTGACCTTTTTGACCTTTTGAACCTGTCTGACCTTTCTGTCCTTTATCTCCATCAGAACCATCTGAACCATCGCCACCTGCTGGACCACCGGGACCTGTAGGACCTGTAAGACCAGTTTGTCCCTTTTGTCCTTTTTGACCTTTCTGTCCCTTATCACCTGTAGGACCTGTTGGACCTGTACCTCCTGTGTTACCAGTTTGTCCTTTCTGTCCCTTTTGACCCTTCTGTCCTTTAGAACCATCTGAACCATCTGAACCATCTGAACCATCGCCACCTGCTGGACCTGCTGGACCTGCTGGACCTGCTGGACCTGCTGGACCTGCTGGGCCTGCTGGACCTGCTGGGCCTGCTGGACCTGCTGCACCAGTGTCACCTGTGTCACCCTTGTCACCTGTAGGTCCTGTAGCACCAATATCACCTGTTCTTGCAAACGTTATTGTTACATCTTCGCCGTCACTAAATGGACTTGTAGCAGAAGAATCAACTGTACTTACGGTTATATCAAAGTAACCTGAATTCTCTGACAAAGCAGATATAGTCATAATTAAGAATTGTGAAGGGTCAGTTAAATTAGTAATCTTTGCATGTCCTTTGATTGTGGAAGTACTATCATCAATAGTTCTTAAGAAAGCTTGAATATCAGTACCATCTAAATCAGAATCATCAATATATATTCCAGTTGCACCGTTCTGTGTAGCATTATCTAATCTTAGTTTTCCTGCACCGGGGTCTGAATCTGTAGTCGTTGTACTGAAATCATATTTAAACGTTGCACCTCCGAAACTACCTTGTGCACCTGTTTGACCTTTTTGACCTTTCTGTCCTTTCTGTCCTTTCTGACCTTTAGAACCTGTGTCACCTTTTTGTCCTTTTGAACCTGTTGCTCCCTTTTGACCTTTAGAACCTGTTTGACCTTTCTGACCTTTGTCTCCCGTTTGTCCTTTCTGACCCTTTGGACCTGTTGGACCAGTTGGACCTGCTACAGAACTATCTGCACCTGTTTGTCCCTTTTGACCCTTTTGTCCCTTTTGACCTTTCTGACCCTTTTGTCCTTTGTCGCCTGCTGGTCCTGTACCACCGGTTGGACCTGCTGGACCTTGAGAACCAGTAGGACCTGCTCCTCCTGTTTGTCCCTTTTGACCCTTTTGGCCTTTCTGACCTTTTGAACCGTCATTACCGTCAGTACCATCTGTACCTGCTTGCCCTTTCTGTCCTTTAGATGCTGCTGAACCTGATGGACCTGTAGGACCTGCTGGACCTGTAGGACCTGTTGGACCTGCTACAGAACTATCTGCACCTGTTTGTCCCTTCTGTCCCTTTTGACCCTTTTGACCTTTCTGACCTTTGTCGCCTGTATTTCCAGTCTGACCTTTTTGACCTTTTTGTCCTTTCTGTCCTTTAGCACCTGTAGGACCTGTTGGACCTGTACCACCTGTAGAACCAGTCGGACCTGTATCACCAGTATCTCCAGTTTGTCCCTTTTGTCCCTTTTGACCCTTTTGACCCTTCTGTCCTTTTGAACCATCACTACCGTCTGTACCATCGGGACCTGTTGGACCAGTTGTTCCTGTCTGTCCCTTCTGTCCTTTCTGTCCTTTGTTTCCTCCAGAACCTGTCTGACCTTTCTGACCTTTGTCTCCCGTTTGTCCTTTCTGACCCTTTGGACCTGTTGGACCTGTTGGACCTGCTACAGAACTATCTGCACCTGTTTGTCCTTTCTGTCCCTTTTGTCCTTTTTGACCTTTAGAACCTGTATCGCCTGTGTCACCTTTGTCACCGGTTTGTCCTTTTTGACCTTTCTGTCCTTTAGCACCTGTAGGACCTGTTGGACCTGTACTACCAGTTGGACCTGTAGGACCTGTACCTCCTGTATTACCAGTTTGTCCCTTTTGACCTTTTTGACCTTTTTGTCCTTTTGGACCTGTAGGACCTGTTGGACCTGCTACAGAACTATCTGCACCTGTTTGTCCCTTCTGTCCCTTTTGACCCTTTTGACCTTTCTGACCTTTGTCGCCTGTAGAACCGGTTTGTCCTTTCTGTCCTTTAGCACCTGTAGGACCTGTTGGACCAGTTAAACCTGTAGGACCAGTCGCTCCTGTTTGTCCCTTTTGTCCTTTCTGTCCTTTAGTACCGGTTTGTCCCTTTTGACCTTTATCTCCCGTTTGTCCCTTTTGACCTTTATCTCCCGTTTGTCCCTTTTGACCTTTATCTCCCGTTTGTCCTTTCTGACCTTTATCTCCTGTCTGTCCCTTTTGTCCCTTCTGTCCTTTTAAACCTACTTCTGAACCACCCTGTTCTTGTATCTTTAAAGTACCGTCAGTGTCCATACGTATAACAGATTCTATTTCATATGTATTATCGTCACCAGCGTCATACTGTAATCGTATGTCATTTTCATCTTTCTTGGTTATTATTCTTTCTTGTGCCATAGTGGTTCAACCTCCGGTATTATTGCGTCTTTACGTCCGCCAGTTACAATCCAATCAAATTTAACGTCTTCTTCTACATCACATTCCAATACAAACCCATCTTCTGTTTTACCATGTATCCATATATTATACGGTCCGTATGGTGTTATAGATATAGTATAGTCGTCACCACATAGTTTGAACCAATAGTCAGGTAGTTCTATATTTATAAGTTCTGGTACATCTTTTAATACAACTGTACCTCTATTGTATACTCCATATTCAGGACCTTCCAATGCACCATATACTAATCTACGTTTTGGGTCTATTGGGTGTGGAATATTAAAAGATTTGGTATCTGCTTCCATATGACCTGATATAGTTAATGCAGGATTTGTGGCTGATGAGTTACCACCTTCTAATGTAAGAGCATTTGTACCTGAGCCACCTGTTGTACCAAAAATAGCGAGCTTTCCATCCGCCCCGCCAGATACACCCATCTCGTTGCCAGTTCCTTCGTTGTAAATAAACTTGTCACTAAAGGTAACTGCCTGATTACTTAAAGATATAGCACCAGTTGGAACTCCACTTGCAACAGTTAAACTTACGTCACCAGTGTTACTACCGGATACGCTAGCACCAGCAGCAACAGTTCCTTCAACAGAACCACTACCGGTGGCTATATCTGCGTAGGTACTATCACCTGTTTGTATCTGCCACTTATCAGTTGACTCGTTCCATCTTAAAGACCTGTTTGTTGAGGTACCTCTTTCTACTTCTATACCTGCATTAGCAGAAGGTACACCATCTTCATTATTATTAAGAACTATAATATTATCATCTAGTGTTATGGTTTCTGTATTTACAGATGTGGCTGTACCACTGACTGTTAAGTTACCATCTACAACTAAATCATTCTCTACAGTAACAGTACCTGAACCATTACTTAGTTTTACATCTCCTCCAGCAGCGTTTAGGTTTAATGTTGAAGCACTACCACTACCATCTCTGGCTTGTATCTTTGTGCCGTTCATACCTATATTAGCTGCACTATCGGCTCCAATTTGCATTAGACCTGTTCCATCATCTAGATTTAATGCACTACCTTCAGCTTTATTAATCTCAAAAGGAAGAGATGGGTTTGAGCTACCGATAGCAAAATTCATAGCAGACTTGTGTCCATCAGTGGAATGTAAAGTTAACATACTAGTAGAGCCTAATGCACCATATTTATATAGTTGTACACCGTCATCTAGATATATGTCTTTATTAGAGCCATCAATAGCTCCTACTCTTAAATCACCATCTAATGTTAATTTATGTGTTATCTCAGTAAATGCTAAATCTGTAGAATTACCAAAACCGTAAAAACCAGTCTTGTTACTTCTTACTCTAGCATCAGAACTCGAATCTTCCCTTGTCCATACGTCAGATGTAGCACCTAACGAATTTATTTTGTCATAGACTGAATTGACAGAAGGCGCTTTGTCCGTTACACCATCCCAGTCATCGCTGAATACGACGTCTTGGATTCTATCATCTAGTCTTGCTTTAATGTATTGTTTAGAGGGTAGCCTGTCGTCTAAGGTTAGCATACGGGTCTTTTTTGTAGTAGTTTTTGTAATACCGTATGTTTGGGTTTCCTTTGGAACGATTTTTGTTGGTTTGAATTTTTTCATGCTATCCTCAAATGGTGGGCGACTTTAACTGTGGTGCCGCCCAGAACCACGATTTTTATGTTACTTAGCCTATCTAATCTGAAATTACAATTGCACCAGCTTCTGGTCTTATGACTTTCAATCCATATCTCATAGACATGTATGAACCCATAATTCCGAATCCGGGATTTGCTTCTTCGACAGTTAGTCCACGTCTTTCGACGTAAGCTACTGGTTTAACCTTCATGTCGAAAATTCCAGCTCTTGTTTGAGGTACGTACGGGTTAACGATAACGTTTAGTCCGTAAATTTGTCCGACTATTCCATCATTGGATACGTCATTGACGTAATCAATTCCACCTTTTGCTCCACTTGTTAATGAAGTAGATGCGAAAGGAGCTGAGAAGTCAGCCAAGTTCAATAGAGTTTTGTAGTGGGTTGGGGAAATCAAGATTGTATCTGGGGTCATTCCCTTTGCACTCATTAACTCAATAGCTTTGGTTATATCGGCAAGTTCTAAGTTTCCACCTGTGGTTGACTCAGAGCTTGAAGAATCTGCTGATGCGAAGTAGTGTGAACCCAATGTATTCAAATCTGAAGTTGAGTACTCACCGTATTCGTATAACCTAGCTCCACTGCTTGGACTTGCGCCATAGAAACCACCATCTGGGTGGGTTGCGAAAGTCTCAATTGCTGTTTCGTTAGTTCCTGCTGCTTTAGCGGTTGTACCGAGAGTTGTGTCTGCGATACCGAAAACTGCGTATACAAAGTGTTTTGTAACGTGTCTTTCTACTGCTTTTCGTGCTTCGTTGAGAGCTAATTCCATTTCAGAGAATCTTGAATCTTCAATCATTCTGCGGGTTACACCAACTGCTATACCGAACTCTTTGACTGAAACACGTTCATTTCTTAAGTCAGTGTGTTGGTATGATGGTACTGCACCCTCTTCAATTTGTTCTAGACCCATTGAAGGTTTTGCGAATGTGATATCAATGTCTCCACCGGTGTCGGTTGTGAAACGCTCTGCAAACATATTAACTACAGGCATTTCAGTGACTTTGTAGTCCTGAATTGCGTCTTTGTAGTCTACTAATACCCTGTTAGCGGTTGAGCTCAATTGGCTCGATGCTATACCGGGATTTGTTCCTGCTGCTACCATTTTTTATCTCCTTAGAACACCAAGACCTTTACTTGGGCTTCTGTTCCTGCGTTTGCCTCTAGTGCTACTGCACATGGGTTTTTATCTGCTCCTGAAGCTTCTTTTACTAATGCTCCAGATTCTCCGATAGTCAACAAATCACCAACTGCGACGTCGACTGAGTCTCCGTCTACATTAGCGTAAATCATGATTCCACTGCCGGTTAGCATAGAGACTAAGTCTCCTGATGCTGCGTCTGCTAATGCAAACCCTGCTGGCGGAACATCATCAGTATCAGCTGCGATTAATTTTGCGCTGCTGTTAAATTCTAATGCGTCTCCTGCGTTGATGGCTTCTGCTGCTTCGAAGTTCATGATGCGAGCTGGTGCTCCGCCATCATTAACTAATATAGTCTTTACGATTGCCATATTTATTTACCTATTCTTCTTCTCCCTTAAAGATGATGCGTCCGTTTTCCATCGCAAACATGCGTGGGGTTTCTTCTGCTTCAGCTTCTACTTCTGGGGTTTCTTCAGCATCATGGGATTTACCTTTTCCGAAAGTCCTTTCGGCTTCCATTGGAACTGGCATTGATTCCATAGCGATACTGAATCCTTCTAGCTTTATATTGTCCCATGCTTTGAGTTCCTCTGCACGAGCATCTTTCCCATCGTCTTCGAGTTTACCAAGTGCAACTTCCTTCTCTAGGATGGTTGCTACGAAAGAGTTTACACGTTCTTCAGCTTCTGCTGCTTCTTGTGCTTCTTTTTCTTCTTGGAATTTTGATACGAGAGCGATTGCTTCTTCGTGCTTAGAATTTAACTCAGCATAGTTTTCTTTCATCTCTTCAAGTTGAGACTTCATAGATGCGAATTCACGCTCTGTGATGGTCTCTGCTTCTGAGACAACTTCTTTTACTTGTTCTTCAGCCATGTTTATTTCCTCGCTGTTGTTCCCGTGTGTATCACAGGCACATGAATCTTCTTCGTGGCCACCACAGCCACAATCAGATTCTGATTCCGATTCTTCACCGAATTCACGGTGGTCATCGCATTCCTTTCCATTTTCTATCGTACATGCGTCACAAACGGGGGTACGAGTCTCATTATCAATAAAACTCACCTCAATAGGACGGATGTCCATTGCAAACGGTTCTCCTAAAACATCTACATCTTTAGAAAACCAATCGATAGAGACATGCGTCATATCTCCGTTTTCAATCTTTTCTAACACTCCATTATTATTTGCTGCGTTTTTATAAAGTTGCGCAAGCATCTTTATTGCAGTTTTACCACCTTCAAGCTCTACGATTTCTGGGTTGATAGCCTTTCCAAGGAGGTCGTCCTCGGTTCGTTGGTGATTGTAGTAAACTGGTAACTCAGTAAATGTTTCTACACTATTTTTTAATACGGACGGTTCAATAAAGACCTTCTGGTCGCCATCTTCGTCGTGAGGGCCTGACGTTATAGCGATAACTGGGTATTCTATATATTCATCCGTGTGAACAGGTTCTTGTAGTTCCAATGCAAAACTGCGTTGGTTTTCCTGTCCGCCCTCGGCAGATTCAGCAAACTGTCTACCAGTTCCTTCCTCTACCCTCATACGGCACATATTTGCCGTAATCTCTTGATAGTCCTTTATACCTCTCTTTTTGAGAGTTGGACCTACTTCTATTATACAACGTTCATAGTCGTACTCTTTGCTCATTCTTCTCTATCCCCCGTTGGATTTGCAGCTGGTTCGTTACCAGTGCGGTTTTCTGCCCTTTCGGACTCTTCTGTTTTATCTTGGTCTTTTCCTCCAGATATATTTGCGTTCTTTGCAGTATCTTGCACTTCAGCTACTCCTTCCGGATTCAATCCTCTTTCTAATCTAACTTCACCGGGTGCGAGTACACCCTCTGATAGATATATCATATCAGTCTTTGCTTTTACAAATGCATCGTCTACGTTTATATTTCTGAACTTAAACTTAGCGTCACCACCTAATAACTGTGGCATTAGCTGACTATTGATAGCAGCTTCAACCGCAGACTGTAAATGCTTAACGTATGGCTCAAAAATTGCACGCGCTTGTTCTGGCTTGTCGAACATTGTAATTGGAACTTTAAGGGCCACATGTATTTTCTTGAGCAAATCGTCAGTATATTTTCCATACTCAAAAGCTCGTTGTGTACCTTGTAACTCCTTGACTGTAATATCATTACCATGTATAATGTCTTCGCCGGGTTCCAGCGCATTAAATGCTGCCACGATTTCATTAATTTTATCAGGACCATAAGGCATATCGGGGAGTCCAGCGCTAATATCAAACCTACTAGTAGCGTATTTGTTGAGAGCAGCACCGATGTCCCGTTCTGCATAATCTTTAAGGTCAACCAAATAAAGAATTGGATGGATGTCACTAAGACCATAAGCGTAATCATCGAATGGATTGTTACGGTATACGATAAGTTCGTCCTCTTCAAATCTAACTGACTCTTTGTCATCTCCTAAATCCTGATAGTAATACATTACCTGTCCACTAGGACTTCTTTGGATATATAAATTTTGAGAAGACCGGATGATTAAGTTATCACCAGTCCACTCTAAAAAGGATGTACCAAAGATTCTACCATTACGAAGCCAAGTATAAAGCGTCTGTTCTAAATTAATTTCGTCAAACAATTCAGAAATAGCTTCTCTGTCTTCATCATTATCGGTGACTATATCATACCCATCCTTAGCGGCATACATACATGGTAAATCTATTAGAGTCCTTACTATAGGGTCTGATAAATATACATTCATATAAGTCTTATAATCACCTAGCTGTGGTTCTTTGAGAGCACCATTGCCACCAAACATACCTCCGGTATTCTGGAGTTGTATACGTTTTATGACACCTGCACCGAAACTTCTTGGGCTATCTTCAGTGAATGGAGGGTTCTCTCCTTTAGTTGCGAAACTTCGCCTATTAAAAGGCCAATAATCTCTTAGAGCCACGGCTATCATTCCAATATAGTACAAATGAGTATATAAAGCTTTCGCTCAAAAGGCCTTTATAAACCAGAAAGTCTTCCCTTATTTAAAGTTTTCGACCGTCTAGTGGTAGTAAATATACCTCTTGTAGGTCCTGCACGTCTGGTAGTACCTGATTGTTGTATAGATACACTTGCAAACGACGCAGATGGTGGTAACATAGACAAAGATGCGTGCAGCGCTACTGCTGTACTATCACAGTAATCATCATGTTTACCTGTAGGTGCAGAAATCTTCTCTGTTTTGTTGGCTGCATCCATAACATACTGTAAATCTATGTGTTCTCTCAGCCATTTATTGACTAATTTGGCCTCTGGAGGGTCTAAATCCTCTGGATGAGGTACTTTTACTTGCCCTTGTTGTATGTAAGATGCCATATCTCTATATATTTGCGTCTTACTACCTTTAGGACCACCAGTAAAGATAAATGGTATAAATTGTATCTGTGGTTTACTGGATATACATGCTAACTTTATTTCTTGCTCGATAGCACCACCAATACCCGTCGCATCAATAATAACCCTATCAGCACCAAAATCGTGAGCTGCATCCATGATACGCTTACGCTGATATGGAATGTCATGTCCACCCGACTTAGGGCCAATTTCCTCAAGGTATATAAGATTTGCGGTATTACTATCCTTGTCTTTAGATGTACTCCATACGCTAATAACAGTGCTATTAACAGATTTACCAATGTCAACACCCACAACACAGTTTGGATAATTATTTCCTCTTTCTCCAAAGGTTCGTCCTCTGGATAAACAGGCTTTGAGTAATTCGGGATTGAAGATGTTCGAGACCGACTCGACGAACTCGCACTCATATTCTGTTCTCCAATATATTGAATCTTCCCCCCATTCCCTCATCTTTTCAGCCATATCATCATCAGTATAAGGTGCAGCATAGGCTCGCCCAGCCTTTACAGCATCTCTCCATGTAAATACCATTCGTTCGAATGAGTTGTTATATGCATCATCATAAAGATAGCGCCACATGTGATTCTCTTTACTCTTGGGCGTACCTAGGTTAATAAAAGGAGCTCTATTAGAAACAATAGCAGGCTCTACGTTGTCAACAAATAATTTGTCATCTATTAGTGGGCTCTCATCTACAATACAAAATGTAGGATGTTGTCCTCGTATAGCTTGTCCCTGATTTGATGGGGCTAAAGGGGCTCTACGTAGAACTGTTCCTCCCTTCATTGTGATATTAGGTTTATTGTGAAACCTATAGGTATCAATCAATCCATTAAGAAAACTGTTATCAGCAAAATGCCTATAACAATAATTAAATATAAGTGAAGCTTGGTCCTCAGTTGGAGCCAAGATAAAAATTAAATCCCTGAATCTATTAAAGAACATGTAGATACATACAGCTACCGAAAGAGCAAAAGACTTGCCACTGCCTCGTGGAGCCAATATTGCTAATTTACGATGTTTTTCAGGGTCGCCATCAGGATAAGTTAACGTTTTTACAATTATAGATTCTTGTAAAGGTCTTAACTTTAATGGTCTTTGTTTGTTGTCGATAAGATATGCTTCACAGAAGGCTCTAAGTAATAGAGTCATCTTCTTTTCATCTTGTCTACATATATCAAAAATCTTTTCTAACTTTCTGGAGTCGTGTGCAGCTAATCCACTAATCGCGGATTTCATCTGGTTTTCTTTCTTTATCGCTGTCATCTATTATCTCCTCAAGTATTTTAGAGAAACTCTCACTGTTCTTTTCTACTACAGTTGGAACTTCTATATTAAGAGCACGGAACTCAGTATGAATATCACGTACAATCTGGTTTCTTTGTCGCAGTAACTCTGTTCTCGCGTTAACATCCCGAATGCATACAAGAATTTCTTCCCAAAGCAAGTCTTCAAGCGCGAGATTGCGGGCAAGAAGCCGGACAAGTTCTTTATGTCTTTCATATTCCCCTTCTCCGACTCTGATGCGTAAACGCCTTTCATACCCTTCGACGTCCATTACTTGGCTTCGTCGATTGCGGCCTTAACTTTAGATTTGACTAATGCAGCAAGCTCGTCGTCTTTCTCATCCCAAGCTGTAATTAATACATTCTTGACTAGAGAGTCTTTAACGTGCTTTTGTGCAGTCTCGTCCATTTTTTCAAAAACCTTTTGTTGGGCTTTTGTTAGATTCTTATCAAGTAAGTCCATTAACTCTGCTTCGTTATTCTTCATATACTTGAAAACTAACTCTTTGACTGCTGGTACAGTATAAGCGATATATCCACCCATACCTAATACCACAGCACAAAGTGCCATAAGTAATGGTTCGTCCATAATAGTATCTAATAGACCTGATTCTTCAACAGTATCTATAATAGCAGTGAGGTTACCTTCACTGGTTTCGTTAGATTCTGCTGTGTTGTTGCTTGTTTCGTTTGCCATTGGTGTTGTCACCTTTTTAATATAATGCAATAGCACTATTTAAAGCTTTCGTTTAAGAGCAGCATTCACAACTGCACTTGTCACAATCACAATTCATATTTTTTTCTCCATATTTGTTGTGGCCCCAGAAGACGCATGATGCGTTATATTCCTGTGGTTCTGTGGTCTGTTAGGAGCCACAATAATATTAGGACGTGCGAGTATATAAAGCTTATGTCTAAGCGTCTATAATTAAAGCGTATGCGAACTGATTACCGACTTTGTGTATTTCTAACAGGCGTATAGTCTTACCATCATCTATTGTTTCCAATTTAGTTTCTAGTAATGCTAGACAACCGGCTAGGTCACTTGCGGTTTCAGTGAAATCATCTACTGCGTAATCTGCCATTTATTATCTCCTTATTTATTTTTTCTTTGCTGTAACTTTAGATATTGTTGATGATTCCATCTTGTGCTCTTGTGATTGCGCATTTGCTTCAATCTGTTGAGCTTGTTTCTGGGCTGCATCATTATAATCTATAACTGCTTGTGCTTTAACCTTATAGAAAGCTGTTTTCTCTGCTTGTTCTTGTTTCCAAACATCTAAAGCATCTTTAATAATTAGAAGGGCTGGCCCACCTAATATAGCTATCAAAGTTGTATATCCTTCAATTTGGTCTAGAACAGATTCGTCTTGCAATCCGCTGTGTATAACAAATCCTGCAAAACCAACCCAGAGTAAAACTAAAGGTACGGCAATCATAAACATAAAGATATCGTTAAAAGTTACTCCTTCTTTTGCTTGACTCATATTTTCAGTCCTCCTTTTCTTTTTTATTTCCTTCTCTATTACCTTCTTCTTCGGTAATGATAATTGTAATTTTGATGTTATTCTCCTCGTCGCTGACATTATGATAACACACAAAAGTATTATGGATAATGCTGCAATTATAACTCCCATCATGGTTAATATGTCTGTTAGTGTCATTACTCATGGTTCCTCCAAGATTATTTCATCAATATAAAAATATGTAACATAGTCATATGCACCATCTTTATCCCAGTCTGCGTATAGGTTTACATATACCATATACCAACCAGTATAAGGTTCTGTAAAGTAATCTATACTTGATGATAATTGATATTCATTACCTTCCCATCCTGTTACATTGAAGAAATAATTATTATACATATAACCATTCCATACTGTTTCGTTATCTTCTACTTTCATGTGCCCTATGTCATAATATACCATTACTGGTAAAGTATCTTGGTCACAATTAGTGTCTAAATCTATGGTAATGTTTAAAGAGTTATACTCTCTAGAGTAGTTTCCATACTCCATACCATCATAAAAATAAGTTTCGTTCGCTGTACAATCATATTCTTCATATTCACAGCTGCCATCATCTTCCTCTGCCCTATCATTATAGTTTGACGCATCTATATCCATACAACCATAGATAGTATTGTCTTCATTTGTTTGGTTTCCTGTTCCATTATCTACTGGTCCACCCAAAAACTGACACCTACCATTATCATGAGTAGCTTGTGAGTTGTAATTATCAGCTTCGGGGTTAGTACATCCATAAATAACAGGAGGAGGGAATACACAACTACCATTATCAAAATCAGCATCCGCTTTATAGTTGATTGCAGTTGGGTCAGTACATCCACCCCTTGGTTTACCATCATCCTCTCCTCCGAAAATCTCTTGTATAGCGCCTAAATCTCCTCCACCACCAAAAAAAGCAAGGATTAATACGGTAAGTATCGAACCTAACTTCTTACCTAGTTGTGTTTCACCTAATTTATCCCCAGCTTTGCCTATAGTTTCGAATAATCCTTCCTCTTCTTCTTGAGGTTTTTTGGGACCTGTTAATCCTAGAGCTTCTCGCTCTTCATCAGAAATAACATTTATGGCCCCATAGTCATTGCGCGCCATGGTAGGTAATTTTAGGTAACCCACCTATATAAAGCTTTCGCTACTTATCTGCGTATCTGAGTACAAACCAGAATAATGCGGATAACATTGTCAATCCTAGCATTGCTGCTGCTCCATATACTTCTTGTTGCTCAATCATCCCAAACTGTATTAGTATCTCCTTCTCCTTCTTGGGTATCTAACGCTGACTGTATGTCGCCATCGCTTAATGTAGCGTTTTTAAACGTATCCTTATCGTATTTTTTCTTACTTCCGAACTTAGGTTTCCATTTTGGTATCTCTGCATCGCAGTTTCCACCATTAGAAGTATGAAATGAACACCATTTACATAGATTTTGTGGTTTTTGTTCGTATTTATCCTCCACTTCCATCCTTTCTTTCAAACAATCATGTACATATTTGATAGTTTCTTTCGCTTCGTCCAACACTCCTTGGTTTACCTTGACATAAAATGTATCATCAAAGCGTAAATAGTTCACTCCGACGAAATTTGGCATGTCTCCCATCTCTAATGTGTATAAAAATGCGTAAATGATTAGCTGTCTGTAGTAATCTTCAGGCAAATATGGGCCGTAACGTTTCGAAGTCTTATAATCAAGCAATGTGGTTCCACCATCAAAGTCATTACAGACAGCATCCACTATCCCAATTACAGCGTAGTCGTTGGATTTTACCCATTTTTCGGCATATTTTGGGGCTACAGAGTTCCATGCTTGGTATTTTGACTTATAAATTTTCCACTCTACCATCTCATTTAGCTTTTTATTAACAGAACCTACAAAATTTTGCAATAAAGCTTGTGTTTCTAACTTCATAGCGGCCATTTCTTCTGCGGTGTGTAGTTCGGATAACCAAAACTTGGAGTCTATATCCTTAGCCCACCTTGTTTGGAACTGTTCTTCCATCCATTCTGCTGGGTCTCCCTTCTCCCATGCAGTAAAATTCTTGAATTTATGCTTGAAAAGGTCTTCTAACACAGCGTGGACTAGTGTTCCACGGAATAAATGTATAGTTTTCTTCTCTGGTATCTTCGCGATGTACTTGTAATAGAACTCACGAGGACATTTGTAGTACGTATTTATCTTACTAGGACTCAATCTCATGAAAGATGGTTCCCATTTCTCTGCTACTTCACTCATTTTAGTATTGCCACCACATCATGTTCGTCTTTTGTACAGGTATAACCCATACCTTCAAGCATATCTATGTACTTTCTGACAGGAACATCCCTATTTATCCAGTGTTCATACTCGAATTTGATGAATTTAGGTTTAATTTTCCATGAATAACTGTCAAGAATCTCAAATTCAGTACCTTCTGTGTCAATTTTCAACATATCTATCTGGTGTACGTTGTGTTTTTCTATCAGTTGGTCGAAAGTCATGGTATGTAAGTACATTACACGCTCATGTTCTTTCCATTCTGGATTGGAATTAAAGGTATTCATGTCCATATCTAGAGTTCCTACACCTCTTACCCATCCTTTTGCCCATTCTGGGTCGTAATATTTAACTTTACAGTGTTTGGGTTCCTTAGTTATTGCATTATTTTCGTAAATACACCCTGTACCCATGGTTCTGTTGCGAATATTGTCTAACAATGGCTTCACGGGCTCTACAAAGATTCCTTTCCAGCCTTGTGTTACTAGGCCTTCATAGGTGTCAAAGTCTGCTGTACCTATTTCTATAAAAAATTTAGGAACAGCTGCAACAAAATCTGGTCTATCCTTACCTAAATCTATTACATCTATGGGATTTGCACTCATACTGGTACCTGATTTAAGTCAATGGTTATATGAGCGGACTCAGGCTCTACTTGGCCGCGGGCTGCCACTTTGAGTAAGACAAGATAGCCTATCAAATCATTTAAGGTATCTTCATCAGGCCCCCCCATTTGCTTAGTTGTTGCTATTCGGCTCAATTTATCATCAATCCTAACTAAGATTTGCTCTGTCGAGCCAGATTGGCTGAATATACGCTTTGGATTAAGAGCACTATCGCCATACTTTGCGTTCTTTTCTAGAAGCAAAGCTTTTATGTCATCACATACTTTTGCTATCGCTGTTGATGTTTTCATTTTCTTCACTATTCATTCAACGTTCCCTCCCTATATAAAGGTTTTGTCCAAGTGGAGCCCTAAGGCTCTATTAAGATATATATATCTATACTAAGCATTACGTTAAGAGATATACTAAGCAGCCCCAAAAGTCACTTTCAAAAATTGCTCGATTTGTTTA
>Ga0208158_1000428_pt1 | contig 15194 bp, 18 predicted proteins | sample 8_EtaG_FD_184081 | JGI IMG/M metagenome (GOLD analysis project Ga0208158, IMG submission 184081) | Marine viral communities from the Subarctic Pacific Ocean - 8_ETSP_OMZ_AT15162 metaG (SPAdes) (version 2) | ecosystem: Environmental > Aquatic > Marine > Oceanic | place: Pacific Ocean | collected...
CTCATCATTTATGGCAACACCAGCTGAAATTGACGCACAAGTTGAATTAGAAAGAGATCAAATACGGCAAGGACTTAAACGTTTAAGAGAGAACACACGTAACCTCGAAGAGAAGTCCTATGCGTCAGCTTCTGTATATGGGGTAACAACAATTGATGCTCTTTTACCGCTAGTTGTTGAAAGAATTAAAGAAACAAATAAACGAATTCATGAAGGACATACAGGTAGATCTTTCAAAGAAATTGCACAATATTTAGCTGATTTAGAACCATTAGCTGCAGCTGCTATTACCTGCAAAATAACAATTGATAAGGTCTTTAGTATTAAAGAAGGGAGTAATCAATTAACACATGTTTGTGAATCTATTGGTGCAGCTGTAGAAGCAGAGTGCCAAATGCGTCACTACGAGAAGAACGCTCCAGGATTATTGAATGTACTAAAAGAAAGTTATTGGCATAAATCGTCAGGAACTGGACAGAAGATTAGAACAGTCACTACCTTGATGAATCGTTATGAGGTTAGGCAATGGCAAGCATGGGGATCAGCTAATCGAGTCAGGCTTGGAGGCTGGTTACTTGAATGTGTAGTAGAGACTAGTAAATGGTTTGAGAAACAGACAAAAAGAATAGGGAAAAAGACTGACAACTTTGTTATACCCACACCTGAATTCATGAGAGTTAAGGAAGAGGTGATGTATAACGCTGAACTATTTAGTCCTTTAGCCTATCCAATGCTCATAGAGCCAAACGATTGGACTACTGAAACTAAAGGTGGGTACTTGCTTAACGAGATAATGCGTGGTCACGATATGGTCCGTAGGAGCGAGTCGTCACCTATACAGGGAGAAACACCAATCGCTTTCCTGAACAAGGTTCAGAAGGTTGCTTACAGACTGAACCCGTTCACTGTTGATGTTGCAGAAATACTGCAAGAGAGACAGATTTCAGTGGGTAAATTTCTTCCTATTGTTCATCACGATCTACCACCCAAGCCTGTTGATATAGCAGACAACTATGAATCAAGAAAGAGTTATAGGAGACAGGCAGCTGAGGTAATGAATAAACAGGCGCAAGAATTTAAACGTTCTTGCCGTACAAGGATGACCATGGAGGCAGTAGAACGCTTTAAGAATAAAGAGAAGTTCTATATCCCTCATAGTTTTGATTACAGATCAAGGATATATCCCATACCAGCTTTCCTTACACCTCAAGACACTGACTTTGGAAAGAGTCTTTTGAGATTTGCTGATGAATCCTTTATGGATGATGAAGCAGAGAGATGGTTAAGGTTCCAAGTTGCAACAACGTATGGATTAGACAAGGAAACTATGTCTGATCGGTTGCATTGGACTTATGAGAATGAATGGTTAATAGCTCAGATAGCAGAGAATCCTATTGATTCTTTATCTGAATGGGAAGCAGCTGAGGAACCTTGGCAATTCTTAGCAGCATGTGATGAGTTCTATCACTGTGTCATTAAGAGAGATCGGATTAGTACTGGATTACCTGTAGCAATAGACGCTACATGTAGTGGTCTACAGATTCTCGCCGGTCTCGCTAAAGATAAATCAACAGCTAAGTTAGTTAATGTTTTACCTAGTGATAAACCACAAGATGCTTATAAAGTAGTAGCTGAAACATCAAAACCAAATATACCTGAAAGACTACGTCCTTACTGGGACCGTAAGAAAACAAAGCGCACCGTAATGACCATACCTTATAATGCTAAGCCATTTAGTAATAGGTCATACATTAGAGAGGCTTTGAAGGATGAAGGAATAGAAATAGATAAAGATGAACTAACCCAAACTGTAAAGGCAGTAAGGGATGCAATGAATAAAATTGTTCCTGGTCCTATGTCCGTCATGAGATGGATAGAAGACGAGGTTTCTAAGGCTGTAAAACGTGGCGTCAAAGAACTGAAATGGGTCACACCATCAGGCTTTGTTGTCAGACAAAAGCTAATGAAGGTTGAGTTTGAACGAATAACCCTTCAAGTTTTAGGTCAATGCAATATGCGTGTCGCTACAGGTGACACGGATGAGGTGGATAAGAACAGACATAAAGCTGCTACTGCACCCAACCTGATTCATTCATTAGATGCAACTTTGCTTTGTCTCTCTGCTTTGAGATTCAATGCACCAATCGCACTGATACATGATTCAGTTCTATGTCGTGCAACAGATATGAAATATCTATCCACTTTGGTACGGGAAACATATATGGAAATGTTTTCAAACCATAACTTTTTAAAAGATTTTGCTCTGCAAATAGGAGCAGAAACTGAACCACCGATTATTGGAGACCTTGAACCGTCAGCAGTAATTGAATCTACATACTTTTTTTGTTAATGAGAAACATCCACACCACTAAAGAGCCAGTAACCCTTGAAGGATATCAGGCTGTGATGAAACCAAGTCAGTACGGCTATAGCTTAAGAGCTGTAGTTGGAGCAGACATGATTAAAACCCTGGAAGATGAGAGAGTTGAGTGCCTTAAGTGGGCTGAATCAAAACTTAAGAAACCTGCTAACAGATGTGTCTTAAGACCTGAACCATGGGAAGAAGTAGCTAAAGGAAAATATATAGTTAAGTTCTCTTGGGCTGAGGATAAGAAGCCACCAATAGTAGATACAGAAGGTACACCTATTACGGATGTCAATACACCTGTCTATGAAGGATCAAAAGTAAAGATAGGCTTTATACAGAAGCCTTACCTATTAAGAGATGGTGTCACCTATGGTACTTCTTTGAAGTTGTCTGGGTTACAGATTGTCTCTGTAAAAGGAGGTGCTGGAGTTGATTCAGGAGATTTAGATGACACATCTGCTGCTGAACTCTTTGGCAAATGTAAAGGCTATAAAGCTGATGAACCTAATGTTGTCGCTGAGGAAACACCTGCTTCAGTAGACGATGACTTTTAGGTCAAGGTTAGAGGAACAGATATCAGATTTATTAACAGGGTTATGTATAGATCATGACTACGAGGCAGAACAAATACCTTATACAATTGAGCATACTTATACCCCTGATTTCTTCTTACCTAATAAACACCTCTATCTAGAGGCTAAAGGCTATTGGCGACCAGCTGATAGGCGAAAAATAAAAACAATAAAGGAACAAAATCCTGATTTAGATCTCAGGATGGTATTCCAAAATCCATATAATACGATCTCCAAGAAGTCCAAGACAACCTACGCACAATGGTGCGAACGTCATGGAATCTTATGGAGTTCGTGGCACGATATACCACTCGAATGGCTGATTTAGACAGCGAATTCGTAAGACATATGTCATGTAATGAATGTGGTTCATCTGATGGGAATTCTCTTTATTCAGATGGACACACCCATTGCTTTGTATGTCATACACACACGTCAGCAACTGGCGAACAGCACACTCATCAAATGAATAATGATGTCCACCTCAAAGGCTATGCACAACAACTACGGAGGCGAGGACTCAGTGTCCAAACCAACGAGAAATACAAAATCTACAGAGAAGATGAACTTCTACGCTTCTATTATTTCACGAGCGACGGAGTACTTCAAGGCTGCAAGGTAAAAACTAAAGGTAAAGAATTTTATTATGAAGGAATTTCCACTGATACCTTATTCGGTCAGCATCTTTTCCCTACTACTGGTCGTCGTATCGTTGTTACTGAGGGTGAATTAGATGCTGCGAGCTGTTTTGAGGCAATGCCAGGTTGGCCGATGGTTTCTTTACCGCATGGTGCGGCCAGCGCAAAGAAGGATATACAGAAACAGATACCATTATTCCAAGGATATGAAGAGATAGTTTTATTCTTTGATAATGATGAATCAGGACGAAAAGCAACTGAGGAGGCAGCTAATGTACTCCCACCAGGCAAAGTCAAGATAGCTCGATTAGAGAATTTTAAGGATGCTTCAGATGCCTTACAAGCTGGAGATAGTGAAGCTATAAGGCGAGCTATATGGGATGCAAAAGCATATCAACCAGATGGAATTATAAACGGAAAAGACTTATTAGAAATTGTTACTACACCTGAACCACCTTGCACTCATGAGTACCCATTTACTGGACTACAAACTAAAACACACGGGATCAGATACGGAGAGCTTACGACAATTACTGCGGGTACTGGTACTGGAAAATCTTCCTTCTGCAGGGAGCTTGCAACTCACCTTCTCGAAAGGGGAGAACGGGTTGGCTATTTGGCACTTGAAGAATCAAATAGACGAACAGCACTAGGCTTGATGTCTTCCAAGTTAGGCAAACCTCTACACCTTGGAGAACATGACAGAGACGAACTTACAGAAGCGTATAAACAGACACTTGCTAATTGGAATTTATTTCTCTTCGATGGCTTTGGCTCTTTCGATCCTGATGTCATTTTTAATAGGATTGAATACCTTGCCTGTGGATTGGAGTGTCGTGTTGTATTCCTAGATCATTTATCAATACTGCTTAGTGGTCTTGATGGAGATGAACGACGGATGATTGATACGACTATGACTAAATTACGTAGCTTAGTAGAACGTACAGGAATAAGTCTTTTCTTAGTTAGTCACTTAAGAAGAGCATCAAATGACAAACATTCAGCAGAAGAAGGAGGAAGAGTATCACTATCAGCCCTCCGAGGAAGTCATTCAATATCTCAGATTAGCGATAACGTCATTGCGCTCGAAAGAGATCAGCAATCCGATAAAAAACGAAGCGATACGACTTTGCGACTCCTTAAGAATCGCTATTCAGGCGAAGTAGGAGTCTGCTCACATCTTACGTACAACCTACAAACATGCAGATTTGAAGAACATGAAGCTGAAGCAGAATTCAACCCGTCCACAGATTTTTAGTCACTACAATCATCCGTGGTACGAATATGAAGAACAAACTAAGAATTTTCTTCCTCATTGGGAGAAGAATATAAATAGACCTCACCCACCAACAAAAGAGGCAGTAGAAAAAGCCAAGTTTGTTGATAAGACATTCACTTGGAGAAATGATCGCCGTATTTGACATAGAAACTAACGGTCTACTCTTCGAAGCTGACCGAGTTCATTGTTTATCCATATATGAATCAGAAACAGATGCGATTGAAACCTTCAATGATGAAAAGGATAACAGGTACTCGATTACCGAGGGGTTATCCCGTCTCAACACTGCAGATTATATTGTTGGTCATAACATTATCAATTATGACCTCCCAGTCATTAAACGGATCTACCCCTTTTTCTCCACTAACGCTGTCATTGTTGACACTTTGCTGTGTTCACGCTTGTACCACCCTAACCTTTTAGATATAGATAAGAAATATAAGTGGAGACATATGCCATTACAGATGTATGGTCGCCATAGTTTAAAAGCTTACGGTTATAGGTTAGGAGAATTTAAAGGAGAATTTGGAGAGACTTCTGACTGGAAACAATGGAGTCCAGAGATGCAGGACTACTGCGAACAAGACGTAGTTGTAACTAAAAAATTATGCGACCACTTTCACCCATACCTGGATGGGTCCAAATGGAGCACCAGGTAGCTCAAATACTTACACAACAGGAGATACATGGATGGTATTTTGATGAACAAAGAAGTCAGGAACTTGAATCAACTCTCAGACGAGAGGTGGAAGAGCTTACTGGAGTACTTCGAAAACAATTCCCTTTCGTTGGAGGAGCGATGTTCACTCCTAAACGAGATAACAGGACACTCGGTTATATCCAAGGAACAGGAAGGACTGAAACTCATGAACACTTTGGAGAACAAACAGAGATAGAAGAGTGTTCAACAACAAGATTAAAAGACTTTAACCCTCAATCAAGAGATCACATTGCATGGATTCTACAGAATCACTTCAATTGGACACCAACAGAGATGACAGCAACAGGGAAACCTATTATCGACGAAGTCATCTTGACGGATATAGAGATCCCCTTCTCGACATCATGCGCGAAAGTTTTAGATCTGACAAAGAAACTTGGAATGATCTCGCAAGGCGTGAACGCATGGAACAAGTTAGTTACGAAGTCTAGAATTCACCACCACTGTTCAGTAGCCACTTCGACTTTCCGATGTAGCCATCGGAGACCAAACCTGTCCCAGGTTCCGAGCGATGAAAGATTTAGATGTTTATTTACTGCTAGTCCAGGTTTACGAATGGTCGGTGCTGACCTTAGCGGTATTGAGTTACGCATGCTTGCTCACTATCTCGCACGATATGACGGTGGGAGATATGCAGAGGTGCTTCTCAATGGAGACATCCATCAAGAAAATGCTGACAAGATAGGCATTTCTAGGAAGTTAGTTAAGACCGTCACATATGCCTTTCTTTATGGAGCAGGCGATCAGAAAATAGGACTAAGCTATGACAAACAACTACCAGAAAACAAAGCAAAGAAGAAAGGAAAGGAAATCCGTAAAGCTTATATCGATGCCATTCCAGGTCTTAAGGAATTGCTGGAAGCAGTACACAAAGCTAGTGAGAGAGGTTATGTTCATGGACTCGACAACCGTCGTATCATCGTTGACTCGCGGCATAAGTCCCTCAATTACCTCTTACAAGGATCAGCAGCGATCATCGCAAAGAGATGGATGGTTATAGCCCATAAAAATTTACCAAAAAATTCTCACCAAGTTGCATTCGTTCATGATGAGCTTCAGTACGAATGCGAAGAAAAAAATGTGGAGGACTTAAAGTTTTTACTTGAGTTGTCTGCTGTACAAGCTGGGGAATATTACAACCTTAGAATACCCATCGCTGCAGAGTCGAAAGCAGGGATGAATTGGGCTCAGGTCCACTAACTATATGAAATTATTAATTGATGCTGACTTCATTGTCTATAAATGTTGTGCAGCAGCAGAAACTGAAATCGACTTTGGGGAAGACCTTATCGTCGTTACCTCCTTATTCTCCGAAGCCCACGCTTGCGTTAAACGAGAACTTAAACGTATCTCTAGTAAATTCGGAGATTTTACTGATCTTATTCTGTTCTTTAGTGACAGTATTAATTTCCGTAAATCAATCAAGGAAGACTACAAAGGTCACCGAAATCGTAAGAAACCCTGCGGATATAGGCGTGTTATTAACGCACTCAAGACTGAGTTCGAAGTAATAGTTATGCCAACCCTTGAGGCAGATGACTCAATGGGTATATATGCAACAAAGAATCCAGGGAATATTATCTGCAGTCCAGACAAGGACATGAGACAAATCCCTGGTCAACTATTTGACATGGAAAACAGCACACTCATCACTCCTGAAGCTGGTGCTAAATGGCATTTAATTCAATCAATGGCAGGAGATAACACTGATGGATATTCAGGTGTCCCTGGTATTGGAGTGAAAAGAGCTACTGTTTTGTTTGAAGAGAAAGGTTGGAGCTGGAAAACTGTAAGAGCATCTTTCGCAGAGAAAGGTCTTGATGAAGATGAAGCTCTAGCTAATGCAAGACTCGCAAGAATCCTAACTACAGATGATTGGGATTACGAGAAACAAAAACCGATCCTATGGACACCCGCAAAGGATTATGAAATTAAAGATTAAAGGTCCAGATCACTACCAAAGAGGAGAGATACAACCATGGGATTTCATTAGAGATCAAGGTTTAAATTATCACCTCGGAAATGTAATCAAATACGTCTGCAGAGCAGGTCATAAAGACGATGCTCTAGACGACATACAAAAAGCCATCCACTATTTAGAAAATGAGTTTGAACATAGATCTCGCGAGGGAATTCAGAAACGCATACAACATTCAGAACTCAAAGACTTTGACCTCCCGCACGATGCAGCGGAATTTGATCGTTGAAGAATTTAAGGAGTTCTTAGATGCTGAAAATATGCTCTTTCGAGAGAACGTTGAATTAACAGCTGATTGTTTAAAAGAATTATCAGACCTGATCTACGTGTGTTATCAATATGCAGAGAATATGGGATGGGACTTAGATGAAGCCTTACGTCGAGTCCATGAAAGCAATATGTCCAAGCTAGGAGAAGATGGTAAACCCATACTTCGAGAAGATGGAAAAGTTTTAAAAGGCAGTAACTATAAACCACCAACATTAACAGATCTTGTCTAATGCCTGAACTTATATCCCGCACTGGTCGGGTCCAATCATGGTTGGATAATCCAGAATCAAGACTTCCAGTTAGCTGTACTGTGTTCGTCGTCGAAGATTCGATGGAAGGACCAGAAGGTATAGAAGCTAGCTGGAGATTTGCATCCTTTGCTTTGAGACACGGAGCAGGATGTGCAATCCATTTATCTAAATTAAGACCTAAAGGTACAGAGAATGGAAGAGGTCTGACAGCGTCAGGTCCAGTGTCATTTGCAAAAATCTACTCAACATTAAATGAAACTCTCAGGCGCGGCGGCCATTACAAAAATGGTGCTGTTGTTGCACATCTTGATATTACCCATAGGGATGTTGTTGACTTCGTTACGACTCCCCGTTCTGAACTTCCTTGGATTAAACGGTGCGTCAACCTTGATCAAGAAAGTTGGAACGCCGCCAATCCCACAACCAAAGCCGCCATCATTTACGGAATTAGATCCGGCGACATTTGGCTCAACAAAATAAAACATGACTCTAATGGGAAACGTATCTATGGCAACGTCTGTCTTGAAGTATACCTGCCGTCACGAGGAACATGCTTGCTCCAGCATGTCAATCTCGCTGCCTGTAGAATCGGCGACATACAGTCGGCTTTCACTACAGGTATGTCCGAGTTGTGCGATCTCCATGGCCGAACAGGTGTTGGAGGGTCTGGAGAGTACTTACCCTCGGACATCGATAGGCAAGTCGGGCTCGGAATGCTTGGCTTATCCAACCTCCTCAGACGAAACAACGTAACCTATAAAGAATTTGGAGAAGCATTACAAGCTACTAATGATGGAATACCAGGATTAGGTAGAGCTGGACTAATAGCTACTGAATTATTTAGAGGGATACAAGCAGCCGCACAAATAGCAAGAAGTAATAATATGGTGCGAGCTTTTGCTATAGCTCCCACTGCTTCTTGCTCATATAGAAGTAAGGATCGAGATGGATTTACATCTACTCCTGAAATAGCACCACCTATAAGCAGAAAAATTGATAGAGATTCAGGTACTTTTGGTGTACAACAATACGACTATGGCGATGTAGAAATAGCGTCAGAAGTTGGTTGGGATACATTCAAACATGTAGCTGATCAGATCATGTATATGCTTAATTTCACTGGGCTTCTTCATGGATATAGCTTTAACTCTTGGAGTGATGTTGTAACCTACGACGAAAATTTCGTGCAAGAGTGGCTAGATAGTCCCCAGACATCTTTATATTATTCACTTCAAGTGATGGGAGACGTACAAGATAAGAGCGATGCATATGCAGCTTTAGATCAAGGTGAAGTCGAAGATTATTTGGAGGGAATACTTAGTCAACCCGCATGTGATTGTCAAGAATGAACCCATATGAAAAATTACTTAACCGTAAAAGAACCTGGACTCCTGTCCAGACAACAAGAGGAAAACTTAGAGAAGGAGCTGAAGAGACCATCTACAGAGCTTTGGCAATACGTCACATGGAGCTTCCAGTTGGGGATTTTATCACCGACGCTCTTGAGAAAGACGTACCTGCTAGTGCACGGGAACTCCTCGAATCAAACGTAAAAGACGAAATAAAGCATGATCTCGCTCTTGGCTACGTAGTAAATGCCATAGGCGCAGATGAAAATGCAGAAAAAGAAGCAATTAAACTAAGAGATGCCTGGATTTCACACCCTGATCACACTCTGGTCAAAGCACTCGTTGCAGAGCGAGCTATATTTTTTGTTCTACTTCCTTTCTTTCGCTTTTGCGGTGATCCTGGTCTCAGAACAGTATCAGCTGATATTTCCAGAGATGAGCAAATCCACGTTGCTACGAACTCTTTGGTTTGTAGGGAGTTGGGTTATACTCCTTCTCTTTCTTTGGATCGTCTTAGGAAGGCAACTATTAATTGGATAATGCAGCCGTTAGGTATTAATACTAGCGATAGATATTTAGACAAAAAATTTTGGCTGGATGCTAGCGATTCCCTGATGTATCAAGGTAAAGCACCAAACTTTTCTGAGACACAGCGAGCGCGTATGCCAGCTTTTTTCGAACATGCAAACACAAATCTCCCTCAATACTCTTAAGCTTCACAACCAAAGGTTAGACAAGCTACTAACAAGACTAGAGGAAAACTTCGGATGGAAACCAGTACATCCTAAAGAAGACGTCAACACAATTATGTATCGAGCTGGTCAAGCCAGTGTCATCGAATATATCAACTCAATAATGGAGGAAGAAATTTAATGTGTTCTTATACACCGCCACCACCACCGCCACCACCACCTTTAGCACCGCCACCTCCTGCACCACCAGCTGCACCAACACCACCTAAACCACCTGAGCAAGCACAGCCAGATACCAATCCAAAGGTGAGGCAAGCTAAGAGTAAGAAAGCTAAGAACTCTCAAGCACAGGGAACAGGAGCATTACGCATACCTTTAGGTAGCAATGTCAATTCAGGTAGTGGACCATCAGGTTCAGGTGGAGGAATAAACTAATGAATGCACGTGAGAGATACAACTATTTAACTTCAGATCGTTCTCAGTTTCTGGACACTGCAGTTGAATGTTCAAAACTCACGTTACCTTATTTAATTTCAGACGACTTATCATTAAAAACAAACCATAGGAATTTAATTACTCCTTGGCAAAGTGTAGGAGCAAAGGCAGTAGTAACGTTAGCAGCAAAATTAATGCTAGCGTTACTTCCTCCTAATACTACATTTTTCAAGCTACAAGTTAGAGACGATAAACTTGGTGAAGAGATACCGAAAGAAGTTAGAAGCGATTTAGATCTTTCATTCTCCAAAATGGAGAGAATGATCATGGATTACATCGCAGCTTCTAGTGATCGTGTCGTCATTCACCAAGCATTAAAACATCTAATTGTAGGTGGTAATGCTTTAATCTTTATGGGTAAGGATGGTCTTAAGAACTATCCACTTAATAGATATGTAGTCAACAGAGATGGAAATGGTAACGTCCTAGAAATAGTTACAAAGGAACTAATTAGTCGTCAGGTATTAGGTGAAGAGCTGCCTACACCTCAACCCAATAATGTTTCGGGAGGAAAGACAGGCTCAGATGGAGATGACGTAGAGGTATATACCTGTGTCAAATTGGATAGCAAGAGTGGTAGATGGGTCTGGTATCAAGAAGCTGATGATGTCATCCTTCCTAATAGCCGTAGTACCGCACCAAAGAATGCAAGTCCATGGTTAGTTCTCCGATTTAATACAGTAGATGGTGAAGATTATGGTAGAGGTAGAGTTGAAGAATTCATAGGTGATCTAAGGTCACTTGAAGGACTCTCTCAGGCACTCGTAGAAGGCTCTGCAGCAGCAGCTAAAGTAGTCTTCTTAGTAAGTCCATCATCGACTACTAAACCTAAGACAATAGCCCAAGCTGGTAACGGTGCAATCGTTCAGGGTAGACCTGAAGACGTTGCTGTTATACAGGTAGGCAAGACCGCCGACTTCTCAACTGCAGCTAACATGGCTCAGGGATTAGAGAGAAGAATAGGTGAAGCGTTCATGCAACTGAACATCAGACAATCTGAACGCACAACTGCAGAAGAGGTACGCCTCACGCAGATGGAATTAGAACAACAGTTAGGTGGGATCTTCTCACTGTTAACTATTGAGTTCTTAATTCCATATCTAAATAGAACTCTCCTAGTACTACAACGTAGTAAAGAGATACCAAATTTACCAAAAGATTTAGTACGTCCATCAATTGTTGCTGGAGTAAATGCTTTAGGTAGAGGACAAGACAGAGAAAGTCTTACTCAATTTATAGGAACTATTGCACAGACATTAGGTCCAGAAGCACTCATGAGATTCATCAATGCTTCAGAAGCTATTAAACGTTTAGCAGCTGCACAAGGTATAGACATATTGAACCTTGTTAAGACTGAAGAAGAGATTGAACAGGAGATGCAGCAACAGCAACAGCAAGCTATGCAAGCTTCTCTAATGGATCAAGCTGGTCAAATGGCTAGTGCTCCTTTAGCTGATCCATCAAAGAATGAGTCGTTAGCTGGGAACCTTGAGCCACCACAAACTGAACAACCACCTGAAGAATAATGGCAGAAACCATGACATATGATGCTGGTACTGACACCATCACCACTGAAGATAACCTGAACGAAGCAGAACAGGAGTCTCTGAAAGTTGGTGAGGCAATGCAGGACGAGCAAGAACAATTACTAGCAGGTAAATATAAGAACGCAGAAGATTTAGAGAAAGCCTATGTCGAACTCCAAAAAAAATTGGGAGGAGAAGGTACTGAAGATAGCGAGACAGCTGGGGAATCCAGCGATTCTGATGACGGAGAAGAAACGTCAGAAGAAGAGGAAGAAGTTAAAGAAGTTTCTGCAGTCACAACCTTAATGACTGATGCAACTACTGAGTTCTATGACAATGATGGAACACTCTCTCCTGAAACTATAGAGAAGTTCAACGAGATGAGTAGCAAAGACATTGTTAATGCTTACTTGGAAATGCAAAAGAATGCTCCTCAACCTCAAGCAGAAGCTCCTGATTTAACAGATGCTGATGTTAATCAAGTAAGAAATGCTGCAGGTGGAGAAGCTGAGTATGGAAGAATTACTCAATGGGCTTCTGATAATTTAGAGCAAGGTGATATTGATGCTTTTGATTCTTTAGTTGCAACAGGAAATGTAGCTGCTATTAAGTTAGCTGTTAAAGGATTGAAAGCTCAGTATGAAAACGCAAACGGATATGAAGGAACTATGTTATCTGGAAAACCACCAACAACTTCTAAAGATACTTTTAGGAGTCAAGCAGAAGTTGTACAAGCTATGAGTGACCCTCGCTATGACCGAGACCCAGCTTATAGACAAGACCTTATTGAAAAACTTGATCGCTCAGATGTGAAATTCTAATGAGTTACAATAGCAACATGAGGTTGTTGGATACGAAAGATAAAGTTGGTGGCTACACTCTTACAGACAAAGAGAAGAAACAACTAGCTGAATGGCGTAAAAAACAACTGCAAATAAACAACAAATAATGCCTGACAATCTACACGCAAACGAAACACCACCACAACTAATGAACGAAGAAGAAGCAGAAGTGCTACTACATGATGCTGAAGAGCTGAATGGACGCCTCGCAATGGTCGGATTCATAGCAGCTATTGGCTCATACGCTTGTACTGGAATGATTATCCCAGGCATCTTTTAAACCCTATACGTCCGTTCATCCATTTCAATCATGGACGCATGAAACCAAGGCAAGGAACGGGGTCTTGGTAGTTGAGAATTACTAATGAAAGTAACACTTACCTATCGTGGCGTAACTTACACAAAATAACATTTTTTAAAACATGAATAAACTTGCACTAGCCCTCGCGGCAACTCTCGCGTCAGCTCCTGCAATGGCTGGCACTTATGTCAACGTTGAATCGAATGCTTCTTATACAGGCAATGACTACACATCTAGAACTACTGATCTACACATTGGTTATGAAGGTGAGGTAGGACAACTGGGATATTATGTTCAAGGTGGACCTTCCTTAACTGGAGCTGATGGAGTAGATGGTACAACTAATCTTACAGGTAAGCTCGGAGGTTCTGTAGCTGCATCTGAAAAGCTTGGTCTTTATGGAGAGATATCATTCGCTTCTGTAGAAGATTCTGATAATACATACGGTACTAAAATAGGTGCTAAGTATAGTTTCTAATGTCACAACAAAGTGATCACTCTCCTGCATACGTAACAAGGTATGCACCAGAGCCAGAAGTTACAAATGAATCAAAACCACCCAAAGAAGAGGAGCCAGAAGGCGAACCCTCTTACTAAAATAAATGAAATATGGGTAGTAGTCTTTGGACTGCTACTCTTTTTTTGTTATATAGAATGGTCGCATGTTCAACACCATGAACAGCAACTAAGGGAAGAGACACCTCAGAGTCGGACCTCTTCCTAATTTGGCTTTTAGCCCTGTACGCAGGATACCTATTAGCCGTCATGACGGTGGGATAGACCACAAATTTCAAACGTTTGAAGGAAGTTAATACACACATTTTATTTTAAAGATCAATGGCTCAACAGAGTACACACAGCCAAGCTCCTGTCACTATGCCAGGTGCTTCTAATAGCACTGGTGATAGACGTGCGTTATACCTCAAGCTCTTCTCAGGAGAGATGTTTAAAGGGTTTGAATATAATGCTATAGCTAGAGATCTTGTCATGAAGAGAACCCTTAAGAATGGGTCTTCTCTTCAGTTCATTTACACAGGTCACACCAAAGCTGAATTCCATACACCTGGAAACAGCATACTCGGTAACTCCGATGGTGCACCTCCTGTAGCTCAGAAAACTATTACAGTAGACGATCTACTTATTAGTTCAGCTTTCGTATATGAATTAGACGAGACTCTTGCACATTATGAATTAAGAGGAGAGATATCTAAGAAGATTGGATATGCACTTGCTCAAAAATATGACAGACTAATCTTCCGTGCCGTATCACGCGGTGCTAGAAAGGCTAGTCCAATTACTAAATCTGGTTTCGTAGAACCAGGTGGAACACAGATTCGTGTTGGTGCTTCAACTAACGCATCTGATTGTTATAACTCAGCAAACCTAGTTAATGCATTCTATGATGCTGCAGCTGCACTAGACGAAAAGGGCGTTAGCTCTGATGGTCGTGTAGGTGTACTAAACCCAAGACAGTACTATGAGCTTATCCAAGCTGTAGGAACTAATGGCTTAGTTAACAGAGACGCACAAGGTACTTCGTTACAACAAGGAAACGGAATCATTGAGATTGCAGGCATCAAGATCTTCAAGTCAATGAACATCCCATTCTTCTCAAGCTATGGTACTAAGTATGGCTCAGGTTCTGCAACTAACCCTGGAGTAACTTCTCCTGGGAATACAGGTTCATTCGTTGGTGAAGCAGTAGAAGATGCTGCTGCTGACGTTGCTGGAATCAACAATGAGTATGGTGAAGAAACAGAATTCGCTAACTCATGTGGTTTGATCTTCCAGAAAGAAGCTGCTGGTGTTGTAGAAGCAATCGGTCCTTCTGTACAGATCACTTCAGGTGATGTCTCCGTGATTTATCAGGGTGATGTTATCTTAGGTCGTCTTGCAATGGGTGCTGACTATC
>Ga0208158_1000431_pt1 | contig 15176 bp, 19 predicted proteins | sample 8_EtaG_FD_184081 | JGI IMG/M metagenome (GOLD analysis project Ga0208158, IMG submission 184081) | Marine viral communities from the Subarctic Pacific Ocean - 8_ETSP_OMZ_AT15162 metaG (SPAdes) (version 2) | ecosystem: Environmental > Aquatic > Marine > Oceanic | place: Pacific Ocean | collected...
ATCATTGGATTTGTTAGTATTTCTACACTAGCAGATGTTGATAATGTTTGAGTATGTATAACTTCAAAAGCATTGTTAGTAATAGTTATAGTAGGTGTATTAGATCCTGATTTATTAGTAACATGTAAAGACTTAACAATGATAGTTTCATTGTCTCCTGGTTCTAAAAGATTATTGCTTTCAGCTGCTGTTACTGTTTTACCGTAAAATTTGTATTCGTTTACTACTGCCATTATGAATCGAGAAAGAAACTCTTAGCTTCTATCTCTTGTTTAACTTCATCCTGAAATGAAGAGTTTAATTTTGTTATTACACCATCAAGATCTCTAACTAATGACTGTAAATTTTTTCTGCTGTATTCTTCTTCAGCTCTTGTTAATGATTGTACAATCTTTGCCATTATAAAATACTTACTAGTCCTCCGTTTTTAAAATTAATACCTGCGGTAAACATTGTATTATCTAAATTAGTGTTAACCCCATAATCAATTCCATTCCATGAATTATTATAACCAATATTCTGTATGTTTTTATTGGGATCAATTGTAGTTGAAAAATTACCCCAATTTATATCGGTGTTACCAACACCTTCCTCTGTAAAATCTGTTGTTGTATTAACAGGTCCTATATTAGTAGTAATATCTCCTTCTACAGACAAGTCATCATTATCTAAAAAATCTCTATACCCCATAGTTGCTTGTAGTTGTGCTATCTCTAAAGGCGACATTACACTTAGATTAACAAAGGGGTCTTTACGCATTAAATCAGATTTAATATCTATATAGTTTGTTTTTGGAACCAGTGCGTTATTGTTTTGATTATCTCCGCCACCGTGACTAATATTCATTCCGCCACCAAATTGATCAGGAGCCACTTCTCGTAATTCCTGAGTAGTTTGTTCCATAGTTCCACCCATTCGGTCTTGTCTACCACCTTTTTTAAAACCTTCTCGGCCTAACATACTTGCTAGTCCTCCAAGATTTAAATAAATTCTTCCACCATCTGCATAATTATGCATGTCTTTCGCTCTCGCATAAGTGTCTGCTTGAGATTTATCATACGCTTCTACAGAACCGTGACCTCCCCAAGAATCTTTACCCTGATCACCACCATCACCTTGACTAGTATTATTAATTATTGGGCTACCACCAGGCTGATTATCTTGAGAATCTATGTCTGTAATATCTGCCCATTGATTTTCTTTTTTATTTTTAAAAAAAGATTTAGCTTTATCTATTCCCAAAAGTCCACCCCATTTATCTTTTTCTTCTTCCCAGCCTTCTTTAATATTGTCTATTCCTGAACTCAAACCATCAGTAAAAGTTCCTTTAATAGATCCTGGTATACGTCCACCGGAGTCATCTAAATATGAGTCATCATAACCAAGTATGTTTTTACCTATGCTTACAATTGTAGGTTCAATATCTATTCCCCCATGGTTAATATTTTTACCATCATAAGTTTGCCAGTTTCCTAATTGTGGATTGTAAAATCCTTTAACTGGTGTAGGCACCCAGTCATATGCACCAACACCTCCTGTTTCAGTCCAAACATCTTTCATAAAAGTTTTAGTTTTGCTTAAATCTAGGTTTCCCCATTTACCCCCACCTCGATACTTATCGTTATAGTTTGCGCTTCCGCTATATGGGTATAATGTTGAAATTCCACCACCAGCTGTCATATCTGGTGTAACTGAGTTTGGTGTATAATTTTGATTTAACCTAAACCTTTGCATAGGCATATAGTGATCACCGCCTTCATATATCTCTTCATCAATTCCTTCGTAAAAAGCCATTACCTTCTTCCTCCTGGATGTATATCTAATCTAAATGTTCCGAGCTTCCAGTTTTCATTGCTAGTTGTATTTGCTACTTTTATAGCAATAGATCTGGCTCTTAGTCTTGTGTCTTTTTTAGTGGTACTACTATCAACACTATAATTAGTAGTAGTGCCGGAACTATTTGGATAGTTTTTAGTAACAAAACTAACTTGAGTATTACCTGTTTGTGAAATAAAATCTGGTATAAATCTGCTTATTCTCATTATAAATTCTCCATCTCCTCTAAGGTCGGGCATTCCTACACTACTTCCTGTGGTACTTTTTTTCTGAGTAATATCAAAATCACCAGATGTAATATTTCCAAGTACAGCGGTCACATTTCCCTCTCCATCAATTTGATCGGTCCCTGTTTCCTGCTCATAGTATATAGTAGTTCCGTCAGTATTTCCAGTTACATCATAAGATGAGTCTACACTTGCACTATAGTGAGTAGCGTGTGGTTTAGAAAATACAGAAGAGTCTGCCCAGGAGGCACGAGCTAATGACCCGGTGGTCCAAATAGGTCTTTTAATTGTTGAATCTAAATAGTTATAAGTCACCACTCTATCCACTACATCTGACCCGGATTGACAATAAAACCAGCTAATTTCACCAAACAAATTATTTAATCCACAATTTACTAAGTCTCTAGATGTAGTATTTATACCAGGCCCAGTATCCGTAGAATAAACATAATCTTCTACCAAACATGGTAATGATGATAATTGACCATCGTATGCAAAGAAACCATTTTCAGACATCCAGTAAGCTGTACCATCAACCTCTATACATGCATTCTTTCCTAATAACCCACAGTTAGTCCCCACTTGTTCAAATGAGAAGGTAAAGGGTTGACCTACGAACTTCATTAGAAATAAAGCAGTATCGGTCCATACATAGATTGCATCTCTACCTCTAACAGCTCCTACAATTCTAGAACCATCAGCAAGTCTTTGAGTACCTGCGGTGTTGTTTGCTCTTACAGTGTAAGCGTTTGTTCCATCAATATTTTCTTGGTCAGAGAATCTAATATACATATCATCTTGTTTAGTTGGATCTCCAATTGTTGTTTCGGTTCCAAAGAAAACTAAGTGACGATCGGGTGTAGAAACTAATACATGACGTGATGCAGTAGGTGCATTTGGCAACACAGTTGCCCTGATACTTGTTGCATTTGAAGGACCCGAATCCCATTCAAAACATTTACCATTATAAATAAGTGCAATTAATTTTGTTCCGTAGTTATCTAATATCCATAGTCCTGGGTCAATTGTAAAGTCAGCAGAAGATGCTTCGCCCCAGGCAACATAATCAGAGATATTGGTTACAGTTACTCCACCACTATGGGCTGCTTTAGTTGTACCATTAACTTCTCTAGCTCCCCCACTTAAGATATTAGTTGTCGTATCATTAGCTGTAAAACTTATATCTTCTGATCCAATTCTTATTTCTCCTGACGAAGGAAAAGCAGCTGAACTAGTTAAAGGAATGTCGGTTACAGCATCATTAATAGTAGAAGCTAGTGTTGTAGTTGCTGGTCCTAAAGCTGTACCACCCCACAATGCTGTACCAAAACCATAACCACCTAATTGTTGAGAAGGTCCTACAGTATAATAACATAATACTGAAGTACTGTTACCATCACTTGTAGTTAAAGGTGTCCCTGTTTCCTGAGTCGCCATCGTAATTTTAAATGTAGTTGTCGAAGGAATAGAAGTGACCATAAACTTCTCATCTTCAAAAGTAGCATTACTATAAGTTGATCCAGCCGGTACCCCACTAACAGAATCAAACATTACAATGTCATCTTCTGTTAAATTATGTACTCCAGTACATGTTACTGTAACACTTGTTGATGAAGAGGTACTTGAAAACTTAGCGCCTGTTAAAGTTGTTCTAATGGGGTGAATGTCATAATATGCTCCCCCAGAATAAACATATAAAATTCTATTAGTGCCTATTGCAGCGTATTTAATACCTGCGTTATTGTCCCAATGATGAAGTGCACGTCCGGCTCCCGTTAATTTATTATTACCAAGTTGCTGCCAGCCACCTATTTTTTCGGGAGTACCATACCTAAATCTTACATAATCCCCGTCAAACCATTGCCCTTCGGCTCCAGTTTCAGTGACTTGTTTGTTGAATCCGGGTAAAAATCCTAATTTTTGTAGCATAATATACCTTTATATAATAGAAATATTAAAAATACACCCTTTTTTACTTCCAGTTTATATTGATATTAAACCTAGCTTGTTGATCTGTGCAGTTAGTACTTGAATGAAGGACGGAAGGATCAAATAATAAAATACGATTTTCCACTGATTTTATAAACTTTTTACCTATGTAAGTTCCTCCATTACAAGTGTTCAAAGAAAGTATTGCTCCTTTATGGGATAAAGCTGGAGGCAAATCTCGATGTGCTTTATGTTTTATTAGCTTTTCAGTTTTAGTATAGCAATTTACTTTTACCCTTCTTAAAAACATAGTATTTAATTTGGTTAATAAAGGATCTACCTTTTTAAAAAAATCACTATTAACTACGTTCTTATCATAAAGAGTATGGGTAAAATAAAAGTCTTTATCATACTCATCTGCAACACTGTTATTAAAGTAATAAGGAAAATTTGCTGACATAAAAAGTTCTTGAATTTTTTTAAATTCATCTTTAGGGAGAAAATTATCTATTACTTGCATGTTCTTTTAGTATTTTTAAAAAGTTATCCTCTACATAATCTGCATTAAAGTTAAACGAAATAATTGTTTTTCTTTTTTTAGTTTTAGAAGGTGGGGCTCTGTGTATAAACATACTGGGAAATATAATTACATCTCCTTGCTTAACATCTATATCTAAAACTTTTAAAGATAGGGGTTCTACTATTTGAGTTTTAGGAGAATTTTTTCCAAACTCTAAATAATACACGCCTGTAAAATTATGTCCGTGAACGTGCCAGCCATGTGTATCTCCTTTATGATATTGTTGAAACCATAAATCATGTAGTTGTATCTTTGATAAACCTATTTTTTTTACTTCTTCTTTAAAATGATCTATTAAAAGAGGACCAACTAGTTTAGTCCATTCTCTTTCGTTATCTCCTCTTCTATCCCAATCTACTCTTGAAATATTATCAGTAAAATAATTATCATTTTGTTTTAAAGAATTTGATTCTTGTTTATTTATTAACTCAAGTACTTTTTTTCTTACTTTAGAATTTTCTTTAAATTTATTTTTTAATATAGGAAAATTAAATGGTATCATTTTTTAGGTCTAAACCAGTTTGGTAATCCTAAATGTGGTCGTGTGTCAAACATGTTATTTTTAGCATTGGGTGTCTCACTATTATTGTAATGTAAAAAAACTTGTACACATTCTTTACCTTTAAATTTTTCTCTCCAATGTTCTAGCTCGCAACCGCTATAGACTAACATATCTCCTGGCTTTAAATCTACTTTGACACCTTTCATACCCTCTTTACCAGATGGTTCTAGATATATTGGCCAATCATCACCACCTAAATTCATGGTAGTAGATATCTCACAAGAGAACCTGTCTGTGTGTCTTTTAAGTTCATCACCTTTTTTATACGCTCTTGCATATGAGTATGCAGGATATAACTTAAGTCCTGTTGCTTTTTCCATTGCTGGTTGGCATTTAAGTAATAAAGTTTCCATGGCTATATCAGAGTATGCGCAATATGTATTTTCTACTTGATCTTCTTTAGTTTCATAAAAACCAAACATATTCTCATACGGTGAAATATATCTATGTTTAAGACAAGTATCGTAAACTTGTTTTTTAATTAAAAAATAATTTGCAACAAAAGCTGCTAAGTCTTTTGTTATTGCACTGCGAATAATTGTGTATTTGTTTTTTTTAAAACTCATATAAGTCTAAACCATCCTGTAGCTATTATTTTTTTATCATCACTTATTTGTCCTTTATGTGTGTGCGTCCAATCTGGTGGCCAAATTATAGTCAAACCTTTTATTGCAGGTGTAGTTATGTCTTGATATTTAAAATGAGTTCCCCCATCTTTTACATTATTTAAGTAAGTCATAAAAACTAAAACTCTATTCATATTTATTTTTGCTCCTCTTTCGTAGTGCCATGTCTTAAAGCCACCTTTGCTAGGGTACCATTGAATATTAACATCTTCAACATTAAATCTTTCAAGACGATTTATTTCAGGGTATTCTTTTACATACAAATCTAAAATTTCTTGTAAATGAAATCGGTATTCAAAAACCCCTTTTTCAAAATTATTATTTCCTAAACTAAGATCCAAAGAATTTTTAATTGTTTTATCTACGCTTATGCCTCCTTGATAAAGACTGGTTCCAGGCTCGGCTCTGTACCTATTTTTATCAAAGTATTTTACTAATCCATCACAAGTTGTTTCAGGAATATACCATCCTTGTATAAAACTATTTTTTGGCAGATCGTATTTTTTATATTTATGGGTAGACTTCATTTTTGTTCCTTATAAAATTAAAATTTATTACATGTCTTTTCCAAACATCTGTGTGGTACAGAACTTTGTGTTCTATCTTACTATCAAATAATAATAATCTATTCTCTACACTATCTATAGGCACTTCTTTATTTTTAATTTTTAAAACAGTCTTTGCATTACATGTTGTTAAAAATAAAATACCTGTAGTAGAATACAAACAATTATTGTCAGTGTGGTATGGCGTCTCTATTGTATCAACGTCTCTTAAAACTAGATTTGCTCTTACCAATATAAGAGCATCAACGTCTAAACTTTCTGTTATAGGTCTTATGTGTTCATCAAACTTATCAGATAAAGGTTTATGGTTGCCATAATAAGTATAAGTAAAAAGACCATTGTTCATGCTCTTTTTTAAATCTACATCTATCTTAGTGTAATACCAAGGCATGTGTTCACCTTTTATGTGATACGAAAGTTTTTCGTAAAATTGATTATTTAAAAAATTATCTATAACTTTATAACTCATTAAGGTTTCCACTTACTATTAATCTATCGTTGCTTTTATTAGGTCTTACCTCATGAGGCATGTATCCAGGAAATATAATTAATTTGCCAGGATTAAATTCACAAACAATGTTTTTATTTACGTCCACTGAAGGATATCCTACATCGTAAAAACACAAAGGTGACGAGTCTTTGTTTCCTTCTATAAACCAAGCAAAAGATTTACCCTTTGGATTATGTGTGTGCACACTGTGATAACTATTCTTTAAATATTTTTGAACCCAACAATGTTTTAAATCTAAATTAAATTTTTCAAATACAGCACCTAATTTATTTATAAGTAAATTGTATAGTTCTTTGTTGTTTTGATAAAAAGAGGTCAGGTTCATTTCAGGTCTTATTGTATCTTTAGTTAATTTTATTTTTTTAATTTCTTTTTTAGTTGCAGCATCAACCTCAACATACTCTTCAATAATGGTGTATATAAAAGAATGCTTACGCATTTTTTGCCATCATTTTTGGAACTGCTTGTATGTTCCAATGTATAAATCTAAAGGGGTCTTTACCATGGTCTACACTAAACTCATGTTCTAAATAGCCTGGAAATATTATTAAAGTTCCTGGTTGCACTTTAATATGTACAAGCTCACTGCCGTGACTTAGGTCCTTGGATTTTGTAAGTAACTTTGTTGCACGGGCTCCTGTTCTTGGTTCGTGAAATACTGGCATCGATGTTCTATCACTAGCTTTTAAAAAATAGAATCCAGATACATGTTGATTCCAATGTATATGTGCTGAATGATGACCACCACCTTTTTTAGCAAATTCCTGTACCCACATTTCATGAAACATAGTCTGATATTTTGACATATCAAAACCACACCAATCTAAAAAATCCCAAGACTTTTGACCTACATAGCTTCGAAGATCTAAAAAATCATTATCTAATGTAATAGGTGGTGAATGATAACTCGTACCAAAGTCACCATATTTTTTTATGTGATCTTTATTTCTTTTTTTAGCTTCTTTAATAAATTTATCAGAAGCTTTGTTTAAAGATTTAACAAACTCTGGTTTATTCTCCATCCATATAGGTGTTTTAAAAAATTCATGTCTGTCCATATTATTTAAATGGATATCCAAGGTTCCACATTACCAATGAATATCTTACTCCTTTCGTTACTGGTTTAACTCTATGCCACACAAATGAAGGAAATACAACAATAGATCCTTTAGGCAAAATTTCTTTAGATTGTTTTAAATGCACTGATTCATCTCTCATAGGTGGATCGTATTGTCTAAAATCAAATTCAAGTTCTCCACCCTCGTATTCTGATCCATCGGTAAGTTGACAAGTCATTGAAATCTTTCTTATTTTACCTTTAGTATTTCCTTTTTCGTACGGCCTATTCCAACTGTCACAATGCCAATCATAGTACTGATTAAGTTTATATTTTGTAAACTGACATTGTTCTGAAAAATCCCAGTTAAAATTCCATCCTGCATTTTTATTAGCTGTATTAATAAAAGGATGCAGCTCTTTGTATATCCAGGGATCATCTAGCCATGTTATATCAGAATTTCTTTTACGTTTTAAATCTGTAATTTCGTCTTTAGATAATTTTTTATTTTCGCTAAAAGCTCCTGTTCTTGCCATAGATTCTGATTTAGATAACCCATGTTGAATTATATGGTCGCAAAGTCTTGGAGGTATAGCTGATTTAAAAGCCCAATAATAATTTTGTAGATTCATTAGTATATTGGAATAAAACCTGAGTTTATATTCACTTCTCCATATTTATTGTACGTATGTTTAATACTCTTTTCATCAATAACATCAAAAGCTATTGTAATTCTTTTGTCCTTAAATTTTTTCTTACATACTACTTTGTGATAATTTGCTGATGGTCCTATATAAACATTACCTATTTTATTTTTTATAGTATAGTCTTTAAAAATTGTTTCAGTATTTTTAGGATCAATTGAAACGTAGCCATGAAATAAAGAATCCCCATGGTTATGCCATGTTAATAATTGATTTTCATCGTGAATATTTAACCACGATTGTAACCACAATGGTTTTTTAGTCTTAGCGTATTTTCTAATAATTTTAAAAATATCTTGAAACATCTTATAGTATTTTGCAGAGCCAACTAACAAAGATATAGAATTATATTGGTTATATAAATCCGTAGTTGCACGACAATACTCAACCCCAAACTTATGTTCAAAACGTTTTTGTGCTAAGTCTGCATATTTTTTAAAATGTGCTAGATCTTTTTTTATGTAGGGTAAGTTTACTAATATATAATTTTTTTTAGAAATATTCATATGTTATGGTTTGTATAAAGTTTAATAATTTTTTTTGATTGTTTTCTATGTGATAGAAATTATTTGCTGGAAACATTATAAACTGACCATGAGTTAAAGGTATGTCCCAACGTTTTCCTTGTCTTCTATTATCATCATAATAGATTCTAATCATTACATCTGCTGCATTAATTCCATATAAGCAAACAAAGTCAGGAGAATTTTTTAAATCATTGAGATCTGTTTCTCTTAAAGGATTACTTTTTTCATCAGGAAGATACATAGTTCCCCAAGTTTTTATATTAGCTAAAGTTAAGTCGTATTTTATACGTAAATGTTCTTTGATGTATTTATTTAATCTATCCCAAGTTTTATTAAAAGGTGCTTCTGTTTGAGTATATGTGCTTTCAAAAATAGATTTAGATAATATAAAAGGATCTATTTCATAGCCTTTCGGCATTTTGACATCACCTGAATATATTGCTTGTTCACTTAGTACTTTCTTTTGCATACCTATATATGTTTATAGGCCTTATATATTATGCGTCTTTATTTGTCAATAAATTGTAAAAGAATTGATCTAGATCAATTATGCGTCTAAATTTGTCAATACCCAGCCAGTTGTATTGTCAGCTTGATATGCAGCTTCGTCCCATTGGTATGTCCAAAAATGAGTAGCTGCTTCGTTTTGTGCTTCTTGTTCTGCTGTTAATGCAGGATGTTCATGAGGAGCTTGCCAATTCGCAGTTGCAATATTTTTTGTATGAGAAGCAAATGATTTTGGTGGCCAAAATATTTGATTTTCTGAATCCCAAGAAAAACCTATGCCTGCGTAGTTTCCACGAAAAGGTGTACCACCTAATTTATGTTCATTATTTCGTGTGTTGTATGAAGTTTGAATCCAAAGATGTTCTGGCCAACCATGAACTCTTTCTAAATAAGCTGCTCCTTTTGCTTCTGAAGCAACGTGACTATCGTTAACTGCACTGACTGATAAAACTATATTCTCTTCTGATATTTTTGCAAAGTGTGCCATAATTAATTTTGAAATTTATACCTTACTACAACGATACCACTACCGCCCGTTGTTCCAGGGCCTGAAGGAAGACCACGTGCTCCTCCGCCACCGCCTGTATTTGCAGTTCCAGCTGTACCTGCTGTAGGTGAATTTTGTCTATTTCCGCCTCGGCCTCCTCCGCCGACACCGCCACTTCCTCCTGGATCTCCGGTTTGGTCAGAACCACCGCCACCGCCACCAGAAAAATATGATGAACAAGATGAACATTGACCATAAGTACTTGGTGCGATTGCAGTAGTTGCTCCTGCTCCTCCAGTTTTGGCAGGACTAGCTGCAGCTAATGCTCCTCCGCCACCGGCACCTGTATTAAAAGGTCCTGTTCCTCCGTTGTTACCTTGAGGTGGATCTGTTGGGGGTGTGTTACCCGAACCAGCATTATTATTTAATCTTCCTGCTCCTCCGCCTGACCCTCCAGGGCCTCCGTTAGAACCAGGACCCACAGGATCGTTACCGTCGCCGTAGTTTCCACCACCGCCACCGGTAGATGTTATTGTTTGAAAAACTGAATCTCCTCCAGGAGAACTTCTGTATGGTGTACCTGGACCACATGGTGCAGCAGTTCCGCCACCACCAACTGTAATTGGTAAAGCTCCTGTAGATACAGGTATAGCAACTGCAGGGGATGCTCCTAATGGTGAAACGGCATAACAACCAGAGGCTGTTCCAGGAGATTGTCTAAATCCGCCTGCTCCTCCGCCGCCTCCAGTTCCAGTCCCTGATCCGCCACCGCCGGCTACAACCATGTAGTCAACTGTTTCTGAACCTGCTCCTCCGCCGCTAGAAGTTACACAAAGGTTTCCATCTCCTGTAAAAACGTGAATTTTATAATCTCCAGATGTGATAGTAGCATCACCACCTGTTGCCTCAACATAGGCAGGACCTGAAACTGCATTAGATCCAAATCCTAAAACTTGATAACCAAAGCTTGCCATATTTTATTCTCCTTATGCGTCGTTAGCTGCATCAGTAGTATAAAACAGTTTTACTCCTAAAACTCTAGCTTCACCAGTAAAAGAATCACTACCGTCGGCTGCATCTCTATATAATTGTAAATAAGTTTGTTGATCATCTGCAGGTGAGCCCGCAATTGTCATTGCACTACTTTCAGCTGTTACTTGTTGATCTTCTACTGTTCCAATTCCAGCATCTGTAACTTCTATTGCAGTTCCATAAGCAACGTCAATAGTATCACTGTCACCACACGCCACCCCTTGTAAACCAAATATACAGTTACCTGTATTAGTTGTACTAGGAGACCAAAAAACTTGATAAGTCACAGTTCCTAAATTCCATGATTTAGGCATTGCTATTGTAAACTGAGTGTATTGTTTTGTACTTGCGTCAAAGTCAAATACTTTTAAATCTGGTCTTGTAGCTGTTGTTTCAACTAAAGCCCCATCTGCAGGGTTAGTTGTTGGTCCATACATAGCTGCAGCTGGAACCCATATAGTTTCTTTTCCTGCAATTTTTACTGCAGCAGTTCCTGATTTAAGAACACCAGATCCTTTAGGGTTAATATTTATATCAACATTAGTTTCACCTGAAGCTGTAAATGTTGGACCATTACCAGTTGCTGCGTTAGCATACGTTAATTCGTTAACTGCTGATCCTGTTGCAGTTAATAAAAATAATTCATTTCCATTAGTATCTAAAATAGAAGTACCAATTTTAGGTGCAGTTAAAGTTTTGTTTGTTAAAGTTTGTGTTCCTGTAAGGGTTACATCACCTGAACCAAAACCCATGTCAATAATATCAGGGTTTGTACCATCGTTTGCAGAAGCAAATACAATAACAGTCGCTCCACTAGCTACTGCTACAGTATCACCTGATCCTGAAACATATTTAAATGTTACAACTTGAGAACCACTTGTTGAATTTTTTAAAAAATAAAATGTTTGAACATCAATAGGTATAGTTACATTTCTTCCAGCACTTAATGATCCTGTAAATTCAATCATTCTATGTGCAAGAGTTGCACCTGTTCCACCATCTGTTACAGATAAATCTGTATCTGCGCCATCAGTTACAGCTTGTTGTGTAAAACCACCTGAAATTTGTTCGATGATGTTTAAATTAGTATTAGTTTTTGTTCCCCATGTACCGGCGTTTTCACCAGTTGCCATTAGTTCTACACCGAGAACCGTATAAGTTGATGCCATAATTTTATACTCCTATGCTTTTTTACTTAAGCCACATCTGTATAAGATGTATTACCTGTTATGTCAATATCATTATAACTTGTATTTCCAGTAATATCAATATCAAAATAACCTAATGGTGAAACATTTCCTACTGAAGAAGTAAGTTCTAAACCTTCTAATCCTACCACATCTGCAGGTGTTATTGAGCCTACTGCAGCGGTTGCAGAAACACCTGTTAAAGGAACGCCTAATCCAATAGTAATTGATCCTACACTAGATGTAGCTCCAACACCAGTAACATCTATTAAATCTACTGCATCTATAGTTATAGAACCTACGCCAGTTGTTAGACCTAAACCTGTTACTCCTATTACATCTGCTGGTGTAATTGCTCCAACAGAAGATGTTAATACTTGTCCACTTAATCCTACAAGCATATCTGCATTTTCATTTACAGTTAAAGAACCTATAGAAGAAGTTAAAGCACTAGGTGCCGTTAATGTTCCAGTAAAATCAACTATGATAGAAATTGATCCAACAGAACCTGTTGAAACTTGTCCAGATAATCCTTGTACGTCGGCAGGGTTGAGAGTAAACATACCCCAACTATTATTACCCCAACTAACTTCACCCCAACCACCAGCACCACAATTTGTTGTTAGTTCGCTAGGTGCAGTTAATTCTATTGCAAGACCTGATTGTCCCCAGTTTTCAACACCCCATCCGTCTTGGCCCCAACCTGTATTTATTTCGTCTTGAATTGTTACACTTCCAATACTTGAAGTAGCTCCTAAACCACTTAATGTTTCTGTAATTCCTGCTCCATCCCAATCGTTTTCACCCCAACCTAATCTACCCCAACCAGAAGTAGAGGCTGCGTATGCTAAATCACCTAAAGTAGATGTTAAACCAAAACCTGTTACTGCAATAACCGGACTATAACTGTCTCCCCATGGTTCTTTTCCCCAAAGCTCTCTTCCCCATCCTTGTTCAGAACCACTTATCGGCTCTCCAACAGATGATGTTAATGATAAACCTGTTAAGGCAACTACTTCATCAGTAGCTTGGCCCCATGAACCACCGGTACCCCAGGTCTCAGCTCCCCAACCACTTGTAAATGCTTCTTTAACACCCCAAAGATTTGAACCCCAACCTAAAGCACCATAAGAATCTTCACTAATAGTATTTGCTTGTCCACCCATTCCTGAGTGATTAGTGCAATAATAGTAAAGAGTTGGTGCGCTAGCTGCTACAACAATTTGTGTATATGCTCCAGCGTTTCCAGGTGTTCCACTAGATGTTACACCAGTTGTGTATTCTGTTCCACCTGCTGCATCTGCTGCAGTTGCAAATCTTAATGGGTGTGAACTGTTAGATGAATCTGCTTGATCAAATTTATAAGTACCTGTTTCACCTAAATTTAATGTAGGTGTTAGAACACCGTCAATATAATATTTATTGCCGGAACCAGGATTGCTTACGGTTACTGTGAATGTTCGGGTTACCGACATAAGGATTTACTCCTTATGCTATTCGAACTATAGCTGTCGTTGCTGCGGCTGCTGGAAATTGAATTGTGAAAGTTCCAGAAGAAACTGTTTTGTCTCCTCCAAAAGCTACTGCACAAACTGCAGGATCACCTGTTGCAGTATCATTAAAAATTAAACAACCATTAGCTGTAAAAGAAGCTGACGTCCAAGATACATCTGCAAAATCACAAACTGCTGTTGATGAATCTAAAGCAGGTGTAACGCTTGTTAATACTTTTCCTTTTGGCTGATAAGCCGAACCAGATGAATTAGTTATTTCGTTTGATGTACTGTAAGCTGTTGTTGATGCACTTAAAGTTGCAGAGCTAGTATATAATGCGATGTTAAAATCATTTCCAGTAGTAGCTGTAAAATTATGAACTGCTTTTAGAATCTCAGTTTTAAAGCTGTTACAAATTGCTGATGTTATTGCCATAATAATTTTCTCCTCATTTACGGAGACGGTGAGTTAACTTTTATTCTAACTGTTCCGTCAGTATAATCGTCTCGTCTTCGTCTTCCCAGTTGCATTCCTGCAAACTGTTGTATAGCATTTTTATACTTTTGTTCGTACAATGTCAACATATCCATTGGACCTTTTAAAAATCCATAAGCTTCCACTAAACAGGCATATAGGAGCCCTTGTGGAAAATACTTACTTAAATAAGTCCCAGAAGTTTTCGTCCCTAATCCTGCAGGTATCATATTGTAATATATCCGATACCTATAATTAGCATCTGGAGTGGGGGCAATATACATTCCTCCTGATGTAGTGTCGGAATCTCCGGTAGCACCGCCAAACATAGCATAATATTTAGGAAATCCTGTAACTGAATTAGTGGTATCAGTGGGAGCTTGTGTTGTTCCAGAGGGACCATATTTTCTATCTACATATTCTGAAAGATAAGTTTGATCTTTTTTCTCTAACCAAGTTCCGTTCCCTTCAGTATTTGCTGTAGAATTAAAAATTTCAACACCTCTAATAAACAAAGTGCCCGTGTCGCCTTTACTTCCTTTACCTGGATTGTTGATTGTGTTGTCATTTGCAGCTAGGGTTCCTTCTGAAACATATCTAGCTGAATCCATAGGTAGTTCTTGATTAATTCTAAATTCTGCATTTTCTATAAATCTACCTAGAACAGCACCACTAAAAACAGTACTGTCTATTTCAGTATAACTTCTAATGTCAGCTTCTAATGCTGAAAGTGTATATCCTGCCATTATAAACTCTCTATGTTAAGAGGACTAATAACACAATTAAATCCTCCTCCTGTTGCAGTGCCTGTTGCAGCACTAGGTAATGTTAATGTAAAACTATTATAATCTGTTACCGTTGTGTTAGCAT
>Ga0208158_1000432_pt1 | contig 15137 bp, 24 predicted proteins | sample 8_EtaG_FD_184081 | JGI IMG/M metagenome (GOLD analysis project Ga0208158, IMG submission 184081) | Marine viral communities from the Subarctic Pacific Ocean - 8_ETSP_OMZ_AT15162 metaG (SPAdes) (version 2) | ecosystem: Environmental > Aquatic > Marine > Oceanic | place: Pacific Ocean | collected...
CCTTCTTCAGTTCTCTTTCTAACCCAATGCTATTAGCGCAATCAAGCAACAGGCGGCGTAGAAGTACACTACATAATACATTTAATCTCCTTTGTCAAGTGAAAATTTATCATCCTTCTCTAGGTCATCTAGTCTATTGTCGATGACGTTCTTCTCGTACCTGTCTACCACGGTGGAGAGAACAGAGATACCTAGGTACACACCGCTGGGAATTGCGCTGCTACACCCGTGCAAGAAGAGGGCCAAGATACTCAAGACTATAAATCTTTTCATCTTGTTGGCCACCAGTCTGGTGTACGTGTGTACGCCCACTTGGCAAAGCCAGCCTTCTCCCCTATGTAGTAGTTGCGATAGGCTTTGACCGCATCATCTGGTACCTTGTACTCGTCAGGCATACACTGTGGAGGTGGGGTGTACCTGTTCGCGTAGTTGGATGACCACTCAGCCATCTTGGTCATAAGATCAGGAGGTCTACGCAGTAGGGAGCGCAACTTGTAATCAGTCTGATGCACCTTGTTAAATCTATCAGTGTACTCATGGCACAGGTACTTGAACAGGTGATAGGCCCACTCGTACTGGAGCAGTGATCCTCTGACCCACTTGGTAGAGGGGTGGTTGAGGTGGGCGGTCTTGTACATGCCCTCCTTGTCTGCTTGCTCGTCACCGTCAATGACCCTGTGTGCAGTGCACAACATCTGTGCTGTCTCCAGTATCATCTTGACACAGTGCTTGTCACAGTGCATCTCGGCAGATCTGAGAGGGTCAGGGTGTAGGTAAAAGATGTTCATTCGTCTAACTTCTCCTTCCAAAATAACTTGCACCATTGTTCCTTGGCCCAAGGTGTCAGGCGTTCCCAAGGTGCACTACGAGGGTTCTTCTTACCATAGTGGTGCTTCACCTCCTCGTCAATAAGTTTCTCCAAAGGTGACATGGTGGTGAGACTTAGCATTATACCTTTAGTCTCATCTGTCTAGGGTCAGGGATATCTAACTCCTCATCAGGTAGACCAGAACTCTCGTCTATAAAGTTGAGAAACTTATTAACGTCCTCTATCTCTATAGCTTTTACGGGAAAGTCAACGTCCACTATACTATCCATGTAGGACCAGAGGATATCTGGTACCTCGTCATGGCTCTGATAGTCATACTTCTTGGGCTTGCTCATGTGCGGTTCTCCTTTACATCCTCAATCACCCACTGGTAGTGATCGTGTAGCCATAGCTCCCCTGTTTTAGAGACAGGGCTGACCTGCGTAACAGGGCCAGCGGCAAAGAAAGAGATGGGTTTCTCCACCCACTTGACCCACTTCTGGTCAGAGGCGCGGCGTACCCACTCGGTACGTGGGAGGTTAGCGGGGCGAATAGTAATCATCTTGTATTCTCCTTGTTAAGGTTAAGTAGTAAACAGTAGGCAGTTTATACACTTGCCTAGGTGGAGGTGTCAAGCTGCTAATAAAAGATTTTGAAAGACTGAAGATCGGAGCCACGTATTAACCTTGCGTGACCTGTCAAGGAGAGCGCGTGCCACGTTGTCATTAGCTGCGCTGCCCTTGATCGGGAACTCTTCAGAGTTATGGCTACTGTAGTAGGTCAGGGCAGAGGCCAAGGCCCAGACATTGGAGCCACGGGTTTGCACCTCAGTAAGGTATTGATCTTTCATACCTTTTGCCAGCTTGTCGCTCATGCCTGGGAGTGACTCAATCGCACCCTCTGCATGTACCACAGAGATATCTGTCGCGGCCCATATCTGATAGCGTTGGATATCATTGTAGAAATCCTTCACCACCTTGTCCATGTCTAGTATAAAGTTGGCAAGGTTAAAGCCAGAGGTGTGGCGTTTGTTTCCCTTGGTGTAGTCACCAGAGATCATGCCATTGGTGCAAAAGAAATCCAGTAGGCCAGTGACAAAGCCATTGGAGGTAGAGCCATCATAGCTCTGGACGAGGGCAACAGTTAGTGCCACCTCTGTACTGTGCTTGCGTGTCTCAATAGGCTTAGAGAACGCAGGGAAAGTATACTTACGGCACCGGACAGCTGACCCGTGAGACATGGTATCGTGTATCTCCATGTCCTTAAACTTATCATTGGGCAGGGCGTCCATCAGCATACGCTCTGTTGCGTCTGTGAAGTCTCGCATCTGCGTGACCTTGTACTTGTCACCTACCACACCTGTGCTGGCACCTGTCCACGTATCAACCAACACCTTGTGGCTATTCAGTTTGTTCATCAGTTGGCCTGGACGCTCAAACCATAGGTCCTTCTCAGAGACAGGCGCAAGAAACCTCTGTGCCTTCTCTGTCTCATTGTGTTCAATGAAAAGATCCTGTGCAACTTGTGCAGTGGGAGAGCGGAAGCTAAGAATATCGTTCATGGTTTTAAATTCCCTTGTTGGTTTCACTATATAGATTTATATTTCATTGTCGCGGTAGATGTCAACAGCTTTTTTAATTTTCTTTCTGTTGTATTTTGTATCAACCTTTTCAACGGGGTGGCCCTTGTTCCACAGGGCTTGGCCCATGGGATTGCGTGCAGGTGTACCCCGCTCTATCTTGTCTAGTCTTTTGCGATCACGTTTACGCATGGCCTTGGCTCTATCTTCTATCTGTTGAAGGAAAAAGTCTTGTAAGTTTAGCATCTCCATGGGTCTAGTCCTCCCGCCCATTATACTTCTGATCATAGTTGCTTTCAACGTCCATCGCCAGGTCGTAGATGGTATCAAAAGCATCGTCAATGAGATTGACTGCCCAACTTTCAGCATCAACGTCATCTGGGTTTACGTATAGGTTAGCGATAGCGGGGGCCAGTGCTTCGCGTAGCTTTTCCGCTATCTCAAAATGTATGTCAGTCACAATCATTTGATTAGAATACATGCCTTTAACCATAGTCAGTGCTCCTTAGTCTGTTTGATCAATTAAAACTATTTCATAATCAGCCATCATATTTTTTATAGCTGTTTCAGAAGGGGCGTAGAGGTACACTATATCCTCTATCCTATCCTCGTTTATATATTCCACGTAGTATCTAATCACGGTCTTAATCCTCCTGTCAAGTGTTTAATTAACCAATTACAAAACCGCTTGTATCCTTCCTAGCCTTGCCCTTGGCATAGAGTGCAACCACTACCCCTGCAGGATCTAGAAATCGAAGGTCATCAGCATCCCCGTTTATCACGGGACGGCCTAAGAATGTTTCTGGGATGTTGTTTTTATCTCTAAACACCACGGCCAAATTAGCTTGGTACTTGTCAGCAAAAGCCTTTACCTTACTGGCATAGTCTGGGTTAGCCTCAGAGTAGGACAAGGTAAGGTGATAGTTAGCGGGAATATCTTTAGCCACCCTATTATATACCTTGGTGTAATCATAAAATTGAATAGCGGGAAACTCCCGTACAATATCAAACCAGTTTTTATCACTTGTCCCGTTCAATCTAATGACAGGTTGCACGCCTTTCCGCTTGCAATAGTCCTCAAACTTAGCCAAGTCCTTACGTAGTACCCGCTTAAACTCCTCTGGATCAGACAGTAGCAACTTGGTTTTGCGCTCCCTTGCGTCCTGTACACTATTGAAAGCGCCACGCCCTGCAGATACGAGGCAAGGTTCATGGCAACCCGCAATGATAGAGAACGGACACAGTTTAACCTCGGGAATAAGGTAGAGGATACCCGTGATATATTCGGAGCCATCACCCTTGACAGTTTTGGCATTGGTTCCGACGCCTATAAGATTATACTTAGACATGATTATATAACTCCCATGTCAGTAAGCGTGGAAAAGTCCGCGTGGGACATAGGTGTATTGCTTGCAAGCCAATCTCTAAAGAGCGGTATATCTTTATGCAGATAGACAAGTTTCCAAACATGGGAGCAATAGTCCTCCCATTGGGGATGCGCTTGGTATTGTTGAAGGTAGAGGAAGCGGCGCACACTGGCGTTGGTTTTATATTGAGCCATGGAGTTAGTCCTTAGTTGATACTATGGGGGGATGGTAGGGGGAGGGGTATACCCTGTCAAGTAAAAAGTGACATGGGAAGTGATTTTATTTTGCCACTTGTATAAGAGAAAGAAAGAGTATTCTTATCTTTTTCCTTATACAAGGGATATATGGGGGAAGGTATTGTAATTTAAGGGGGAAATCCCTTGACCTATATGTTGTCCCTTAAGGAGTAGACATACCATATGTTGTGTTCACGATTTGTTCTACTAACTATTGCAGTCATGTTCTATATATGTTTATGTTTTGTTCTAACTATTGCAGTCATGGCCTAACTATTGCAGTCATGGTTTACTAGAACACAAGTAGAACAAAAGAGGAACAGGTTATTAGCCTGTCCCTTCCCCTTGTCATTGCGTAATTAGCATATGGATTATTGCGATCATGGCCAGCCCATACATGGCGAGCCATATCATCACGACTACTTGCTTCAATTGTCACCTAAACGATTTGGGGAGACCCTTGCTCTGATCTCCCCTCCTCGCCCCTTCAAGCTGGTTTAAGCCGCGTCACGGTCTTTGTAGAGTTTCGGATAAATCTCCGCGAAGCGACGATCACGTTCTGCTGGCGTCTCTTGTAGACTAGCCAGCTGGTCAGTAGAGCTAAACAGTATAGCGTCGTCTAAGCTCTCCTTACGTACTCGGAGCTTCACCGCTAGGTCTACAGCAGCATTTGACGCTTGCTCTTGTACAAAGCGCCAGAAACGGTACTCCATCAAAGAAGCGATAGAGCCAGACCACTCTTCATTCCGCATGATGATCTTAGCATCCTGCCATAGGACACGCTCAAAATGCGATAGGTAGCCTTTCTCTATCCAGCCTACTCTAGTGGCGAAGGTAAGAGCTAATCGGATACGCCAGTTACGGTAGCCGTTCAGCCCGTCACCTTTAACAGAAGAGAACAGAATATTAGAAACAGCTTTCTTGTAGATACGATGCGATAGCATGGTACCAATCTCCTAAGGTTGTTTGAAGGTATATCGAACTTAAGGCCCATCCCTTTCGGGTGATCCCGCCAACCTAGTCTTTAACTACTAGGCGCCTGTTCGACAACAATTACCTTGCAGGTACCGTGCCAGTTTAGACAATGTAATGATTTCAATGACTTAGCATTTTAGCCTTGGCAATTGCTAGGCAAATATTGCCGCTTTGCTAGGAACTTATTGCCTAGTAGGCAGAATTTGCTGGGTAATTATTGCCTACACGTTTGTTCACGATTTGTTCTTTTGCCACAGTTTGTTCACCATCTGTTCTCCTAGGGGGTCCCAAAAAACCTAGAGGTTCTATATATATATTATGGTACCCCCACTAGCGGAGCAATTTTTATAAAATGGGATTCGGCGCGGGTCTTTATTAATAATATTAATATTAATTTATTAAACATTTATATAAATATATATATCTATATAATTTTTATTAATAACCTATTATATATCTATTATATATTTATCCCCCGTCGCTTAAACAGCAGGTTATCATGCTTTCCAAACCTTTGCAAGTATCTTCTGTATTCCTTTTTTACAGATACGATATTTTGTCATTTATCGTATCTGCCTAAACACGAAAACACTAGTAACTAATTGAAATTATTAACGAATAAAAACCGTGACATTTCTTCGGTATATATAGAGTTTCTGTGTATTTTTGTCACGGTTTTTAATCTCCTTGTGTTCCCCTCCGGGTCTATGTATAATATATTTATAAAAGAAGGAGTACTCTATTTTGGAAGATACTGAGAAAGAAAAGCTCAAAGACCAGTACGACACACCGGGCAGTGCCAGATCAGAAGACTATGGGCTAACCAGAAAACAAATACGCTTTGCAGAGGAATACATAGCAACCAACGATGCCACCCATGCTCTGCTAGAAGCTGGGTATGCCCCTGTCAAGAAAGCTGACGGTGACCTAGACAAAACAAGAACAGGAAGAAGAGCACAACAGTATCTGGCAAACCCAAAGCTCAGAGCTTACATAGAAATACTCCGTGACGATGTAGTGGAGAAAGTTTCGTGGGACGCGCAGAAGGTTCTGGATAAAATGTACCAGACCTATATGCGAGCCACAGAGGCAGAAGACTACACCAACGCCAACCGTTCTCTGGAAAACATGGGCAAACACCTAGGAATGTTCATTGACAAGAAAGAGATTAAACAGAACACACACTTTCACGGTGCTGACTCTACATTCACCGCTGATCTCGACGCAGATATCAAGAACCTAGCGGCTATATCTGGGTACGACATGGGCTTAAAGGTGGTAGACGGTGGCAAAAAATAAGTTGGTCGGTATGAATCTTTCTCTTCCAGAGCAGATAGATTCACTCCAAGATATGTTTACCAAGCTACAATCAGTTGCGTTCTCTTTCCCTATGAATGATCCAGAGAACGAAGACTTCAGAGTACAGAAACTTAGGCATATGTTTGCCCAAGTACTTCAGTTAATCTATCTCATGTCAGATGAAATGACAGAATACTACGGAGAGAAGGGCGGCGATAGTTTAGAGAACAATGATAGAACCTATCACTGACACAACCAATTCAAAAGAACAACTCAGGAACAATCTCTATCTAAAGGCAGTGGACAACGCCAGAATGGAGTTCTTCTCCTTTGTCAGGTTTGTCGCTCCTCAACTGGTCCCTGACTTTAAAGTAGGTAACCACATAAAAGTTCTCTCCAGTAAACTACAGACAGTGGTGGACTCACCTGACCCCAAGAGACTGATGGTGTTCCTTCCCCCACGTTCCTCCAAAAGTCTGCTCTGTTCTCAACTGTTCCCTGCATGGTACATAGGAAACTTCCCTTCTCACGAAATAATGAGCATATCTCACTCTGACCAGCTAGCCTCAGACTTCGGCAGAACTGTCAGGGATATTCTAAAGATGCCCCTCTACCAAGAGATCTTCCCCGGAGCCACCCTCAGAGAGGACGTAAGAGCAGCGGGTAAGTGGAAGACCAAGCAGAACGGTATCTACTACGCAGCAGGTGTACGCTCACAGATAGCTGGGCGCGGTGCACACATTGCACTGATAGACGATGCCATGTCAGAGGAGGACGCTTTCTCAGAAGCAGGGCGCAGGTACATCAAAGAATGGTACCCATCAGGTCTAAGGACACGCCTGATGCCCAATGGTTCTGTGATTATCATCAACACCAGATACCACGAAGATGACCTCTGTGGCTGGCTGCTTGGTAACGAAACAGAAGATACAATACCATGGGATGTTGTGTCCATACCTGCGTGGCTAGACGAGGAATCGTCTGAACTTCTCAACCTACCAGAAGGTACCTCCTATTTTCCAGAGTGGAAACCTGACGAGCTACTCAGGCTAGACGAGGCAGAGATTCGAGCCAACAACGGGGCCAAGTACTGGCAAGCTCTCTATATGCAGAACCCCACACCTGACGAGGGATCTACCATAAAAGCTGACTGGTTTAAGAACTGGACAGACGAAGAACCCCCAGAGTGTGACATGATTATACAAACCTACGACACAGCCTTCTCCACTCGGAGCACAGCAGACTACTCAGTGATACAAACATGGGGTGTGTTCGACTACCCTTATACAGATTCAGTGGGCAGAGAATTTTTAGCACCGAACCTCGTCCTACTAGGAAATGTCAGAGAAAGACTAGAGTACCCAGAGCTAAGAAGAACAGCGCAAGATCTATACGATGACTACCAACCAGATGTATGTATCGTGGAGAAGAAAGCATCTGGGCAGAGCTTGATACAGGATATGCGAAGAGCAGGGCTACCTGTGTTGGATTACCTCCCAGACCGTGATAAAGTGTCTAGAGTACACGCAATTACACCTTTATTAGAGGCTGGACGAGTATGGCTCCCCAGAGGCAGAGAGTGGGCAGAAGATTTATTTGCAGAGGCTATACAATTTCCTTTTGCCCGACACGATGATCAGGTAGATGCAATGGCAATGGCAGTGCACTATCTAAAAGAGTCGTGGCATTTATCTCACCCAGATGACCCTGAGTACGAAGACGAAGAGAAGCCCAAGAAAAAAACTTACTGGAATTGGAACTAGATGATTATGGCAATATCCAGAGCAAATATTCCCAGAGAACTCAAAGGAGGACGCAAGGTGATAAAGAAAAAGACTGGCGGTAAGTTAGGAAGTGGGTCACGTTTTAAGTCCCTCTCCTCCAAGATTCAAAAGAGCGGTAAAAATAAAAAAGATGCAGATGCCATAGCTGCCAGCATAGGTAGGAAGAAGTACGGGAACAAGACGATGGCAAAGCTCTCAGCCAAGGGTAGAAAGAAGAGGGGGAGGGGATAGACAATGGCGATTGAACAGAATCCTTTCTTAGAAATGGAAGAAGTAAAGGAACTAAGAAGAGAGTCTCCTTCTTTGAATCTAGTAGAGGACACAGAAGAGGAAGAATCAGTACAGTTTAGCCCCACTGAAGACGGTGGTGTAGAGGTAGAGTTTGGTGATATGGAAGCTATATCCATGATGGGTATGGAACAAGACCACTACGCAAACTTAGCAGAAGAGATAGACGAAGATGATTTGATGGATATCTCTAACACAGTCATTGAGGGATATGAGACAGACAAAGAATCCAGAGAAGAATGGGAACAAATCTTTGAGCACGGATTTGACCTTCTTGGTCTAAAACTACAAGACACAACAGAACCATTTGACGGTGCGTGTACAGCGGTTCATCCGCTCCTGATAGAATCAGCGGTTAAGTTTCAGAGCAGAGCATCTCAAGAACTCTTTCCCCCTGCTGGTCCTGTCAGAGCACAGGTGATAGGAGCAAACACAGTTCCCAGAGAACAACAGGCACAGCGCGTAAAACAGTTTATGAACTACCAGCTGACGCAGCAGATGCCAGAATACTTTGACGAGTTTGAGCGTATGCTCTTTCACCTCCCCTTGGTAGGTTCTGCATTCAAAAAGATTTACTTTGACGAGATTCTCCAAAGACCTGTTTCAGAGTTTGTTCCAGTGGATCACTTCTATGTGTCCTACTACGCCACTGATCTCAGAACAGCGGAGCGGTATACGCACCTGATCTACCGTTCTCCCAATGATTTTAGAAAAGATGTTGTCTCTGGAATGTACAGAGATGTAGATGTTGGAGAACCGGAAGCACCTGATACAACGTCTATGGGACAAAAGATAGACAACATCATGGGCATAGCTGCCACAGCAGAGGAAGATCCTCAGTATGTTCTTCTAGAGCAGCATTGCTACCTAGACCTGCCAGAACCTTACGCAGACCCTGATGGAATAGCCAGACCTTACGTTGTCACGGTTGATATGCACTCTAGAAAAGTTTTGTGTATAAAGCGTAACTATAAAGAAAACGATCCTATCAAGGAAAGAATACTACACTTTACCCACTACAGGTACGTTCCGGGCTTTGCTTTCTATGGTCTGGGTTTGATCCACTTCCTCGGTAACCTCACCATGACAGCAACAACTGCCATGCGTTCTCTGGTAGACGCTGGTCAGTTTGCCAACCTACCCGGCGGGTTCAAGGCCAGAGGTGTCAGGCTTGTAGGCGATAATGATCCTATCTCTCCCGGTGAGTTTAAAGAGGTGGAGAGCACAGGCATTGACCTGACCAAGGCAATCGTCCCGCTTCCGTATAAGGAACCGTCTGGTACACTTCTCCAGATGCTCCAGTTCGTGGTAGGAGCAGGTCAGAAGTTTGCAGATTCCACAGAACAAGTAATCACAGATTCGGCCAACTACGGACCAGTGGGAACAACTATGGCTTTGCTAGACGCATCGTCTAAGTTTTCCACAGCCATACACAAAAGAATGCACAAGGCTCAGAGAGAAGAGTTTGACATTCTAGCCAGAATTAACTACGACTTTCTCCCAGACGATTACCCGTATGAAGTTGTAGGTGGAGATCAGAAAGTATTTAAGCAGGACTTTGACGGGAGAGTTGATATCATTCCGGTGTCTGACCCCAATATCCCGTCCTCTGCCCATAGACTGGCACTGGGCCAAATGGCTATTCAGTTGGCTAGTCAAACTCCTCCCGGTACGTTTAACATGCCAGCCCTGTACAGAGAAGTTCTCTCCGCTGCAAACTTTCCAAACCTAGACGAGATACTACCACCAGAGCAAAAGCCAGAACCCAGAGACCCACTGGCAGATATCATGGCAGCGTCTAAGGGACAACCCATTGCAGCTTTTCCGGGGCAGAACCACGATGCACATATTCAGTTTAAAACTGCTTTCCTCAAGGACCCCGGTAACGGTGCAAACCCAATGATGCAGCAGATTGTTCCTATAATCAATGCCAACATCAGAGACCATATGCTTATGAAGTACCAAGAACAAATCGGTGGAATGGTCACTGGAGTTGCCGACGATCCTCAGACAAGTGAGATGGTGATGTCAGAGGCAGCAGAAGCAGTGGCAAACGCCAACGCCGCACTAGGTATTGCCCAGAGTCCAGAGCAACAGATGATGAACATTGAGCAACAAAGACTACAGCTTGATCAACAGAGAATGCAAATGGACGCTCTGGAGAAAGCAGCTGATCTAGAAGTCAGGAGCAAAGAACACGAAAGCTCTGATAAGAAAGTTCAGCTAGATGCTTTGATTGATATCAGTAAGCTTTCCTTAGAATCTGATCGAGATGCCAACAAAGCTCTGGAAGCAGCTGCTAAACTCTCAATCGAGTCGGAGAAAGCTGGCGGTGACAAAGAACTTAAAAGAAATAAAACTGCTCTAGATACTTTGGTTAATATGGCAAAGCTGGAGAAGCAGTGATGACCCTAGAAGAACGGATTAAAAAACATGAAGGATATATGGTCGAACCCTATACTGACACGCTTGGGTTTCTTACAGGAGGTTATGGACATAAGATCCTTGAAGGAGAAGAAGTTCCCACAGACCAAGAAGGCTGGGAAAAACTTTTTCAAGAGGATCTGGAAAAAGCTAGAGATGGGGCGGCTAGACTAATAGAAAAAAATAAACTAGAAAATTTACCTTGCGAAGCCCATGAGATTATAATAGAAATGGTATATCAAATGGGAGAGAAAGGAGTTTCTAAGTTTAAGAAAATGTTTAAAGCTCTACGACAAGAACCTAAAGACTATGAAGAAGCAGCAGATCAGATGATGGATTCCCGGTGGGCAAAGCAAACCTATTCAAGAGCGCGTAGTCTTTCTGAAAGTATGAGGAAGTTAGATGCCGCTTAAACCCGGAAAGTCGCCTAAGACAATTTCAGACAATATTAAGAAGCTCCGCGAAGAAGGCTATTCTCAGAAACAAGCCGTGGCCATTGCTATGTCTACATCTAAGAAACCAAAGCGCCCCTCTAAGAAAACAAAGAGGTTGTCCCGTAAAAAATAGTTATGGATATTTTTGACGAGATACGACAGGTTTTTAAAGAGGAAGAAGATACCTTAAAAAATTTCCTTGCAAAGGGTCACGTAGAGGACTATAACCATTATAGGCAAGTAGTAGGAACGCTTACAGGAATTGAGTGGTCTTACTCAAAGTTAACTGATATTGTAAACAAAAGAATGGAGCGAGATAACGACGATGATTAATCCTTCACTTGGCGGGGCAATTTCTAACGATGCGTGGATTACAGAGAATGATATACCGGACCCAGAAGTTCTTCCAGACCTTCCCGGTTATCATGTGCTTATCAGACCAACCTCTATCAAGGAAAAAACAAAGGGAGGTATTCTTTTACCAGAGAGAGCACGGGACGATATCGCCTACCTCACCACGGTTGGCAGAGTTCTTAAAGTAGGTACACTGGCGTATGAAGATAAAGATAAGTTTCTTGCAGGTGCTTGGTGTAGAGAAGGTGACTATGTATGTTACCAGAAACTTTCAGGGACCAAGTTTGTTTACAAAGGTGTAAAGCTTCTACTTCTTTTTGATGATCAGATCCTGATGAAAATCAGTGACCCAGAAGATCTAGACACTACCCTTGTATTAGGTAATTAAATATGTTACTAATTAAATTATGCGTAATCTTAGTTGTCGCAAACTATGGAGCTAGTAAAAATGTCTGAAGAACAAGCAGTAGAAGCAAAAGAAAACGTAGCCGAAGAACTTACTGAGTGGAGCGAGATAGATATCTCTCCTACTCCTACCAAGGAAAAGGTAGAGTTTGAAGTAGAAGGTGAAGAAGAAAAACCTGAACCAGTAGAAGCAGCACCAACACCTGATAAAGATGTTCCAGAGTTAGAAGGCATAGAAACAAAAGGTGCTGAGAAACGTATACGACAGCTTGTTCAACAGAAAAATGAACAGGCTAATCTTCTTGCCCAAGCTGAACAAGAGAAGCAAGCTCTTTTAAAACAGCTGAACGACAGAGACAAGTATACTGTAGAGAGTAGTAAGTCTAACACAGAGACCAGCGAGAAGCTTCTACAGCAGCAGATTGAGATGGCTAAGAAAGCATACCTTGACGCTTATGACCTAGGTGAAAAGGAGAAGATGCTAGAAGCACAAGAACTAATGAGCAAGGGTCAAGTAGACCTTTCAACACTAAGTCAGCAGCGACAGGCTATTGAACAGTACGAGGCGCAGCTGGCACAGAGAGAGCAGGTACAGGCACAACAACCACAAGCACAACCACAGCAGCAGCAAGCACAACAGTACGATGAACTTGCAGTTGAGTGGAGTCAGAAGCCTGAAAATTCTTGGTTCAACCAAGACCAGATTATGACAGTGGCGGCACTTACAATTGATGCCACACTGAAACAAGAAGGTTATGATTCTTCTACTCCAGAGTTTTACCAAGAGGTAGACCGGAGAATGAAGACAGAGTTTCCGCACAAGTTTAGCGGAGAGAAGAGTGCAGCGGTAGGATCACAGCCTACACAACAGGTGGTAGCAGGACAGTCGCGCAGTTCTACCACTGGAAGTAAAGGTAAGGTTAAGCTTACTCAAGAAGACGTAAGACTAGCTCAGAAGTGGAATATTCCTCTTGAGAAATATGCCGCTGAGAAGGCACGGGCAGATCGTGCAGCTGGTGAATATGTTCCAATTGCTTAACCACATTGCGCGTAACAAAAGAAGAAGGAGCGTTTAAAGATGAGTAAAACAAGTAGTAGAGCAACACAAACAAGGGAAACCGCAACTAAAGAGTACACGTACCAAGAACCTAATTTCTTAGATGTTCCCGACCCTGTTGTAGACAGATTCGCCAATGAAGACATGGTTCTCCGTTGGATACGCATCTCCCTCAAAGGCGATGATGACTACAAGAATGTTGGAAACAAAATGACTCAAGGTTGGGTATTTGTAACTCCTGAAGAAGTTCCTGAGATGTTACACTCTTCAACTGTTTTAGACACGGGACGCTATACCGATTGCGTTGTACGGGGGGATGTCGCTCTAGCCAAAATGCCCCGTGGAAAGTCAGTCGCCAGAAATGATTATTACGAAGGTAAAGCAAACGATTTAATGGAGGCTGTAAATCAGCAACTAATGTCTGCTTCTACCTCAAAAATGCCCATTTCAAACAATAGCACTTCAACTGTAACCAAGGGTAGAATGCCACAGTTTCAGGCTTAAAACGCCTACCACTTATTCTACTCATCTTTAAAAGGAGAATGTAGTATGACAGCTACGAAAGCCCTAAACGGTTTCACTCCTTCGCGTAGATACTCTGCTGGTGCTAACACACTGCAGACAAGAAACTATCGGATTGCATCTGGCGCTGGATCAAACATCTTCACGGGTGATTTGGTACACCTAAACTTAGGTACAGTCTCAGTAATCGGTGCAGTCGATGGTTCCGAAGTTCCTATCGGAGTCTTCATGGGCTGCTACTTTGAAGCAGACGGCGTGCCGACGTTTAGTAAACATTGGCCAGCTGCTACTTCTGCTAGTAACGCCTACGCGATTGTTTGTGATGATCCGCAAGCTACTTTTGAACTACAAGCTGATACTAGCTGCACGGTTGGTGATATCATGCAGACTAACTTTGAAGTGACTGCTGGTGCGGGTTCTACCTTCACTGGTCGTTCTGGTATGGGTTTAGACGTTGCTTCCAGAACTTCTGGTACAGCGGCGTTGGTACGTATCATCGACTTTGTTGATACTCCCGGTAACGACATTGACGTTTCGGCAGAGCGTGCCTTCCCAATCTGCGAAGTTCAACTTATCCAACACCAGCTGACTCGCGTGTCTTCTGGTAATCCAACCTAACCCGAAAGGAGCTTAGACAATGGCTGCTATAAACAGAGCTAGTATTGCCAAGCAGCTTCTACCGGGACTTAATGCTGTCTTTGGCATTGAGTATGGAGAAGTTGCTGATGAATACAGTGTTCTTTATGAAGTAGAGAACTCTGACCGTGCATTTGAAGAAGAGGTTCTCTTCACTGGATTTGGCGAGGCACCTGTCAAGGGTGAGGGCGCTGCTGTTCAGTATGACGATGCACAAGAAAGCTTCACAGCCAGATATACGGCTGAAACCATAGCACTTGCCTTCTCAGTTACGGAAGAGGCAATGGAAGACAATCTCTATGACACGTTTGCCAAGCTGCGTGCCAGAGGGCTTGCTCGTTCCATGGCAAGTACAAAGCAGACTAAAGCTGCTCAGACGTTCAACCAAGGCTTTAACACAGCGATTACTGGTGGCGATGGACAACCAATGTTCAGTGCCAGTCATCCAACGGTTGGCGATGGGAACCAGAGCAACTTGATTGGATCAGCTGGAACGGTTGATCTTTCAGAAGCTGCTTTAGAAACTGCTTTGATCAGTATTCAGACGTTGAAAGACGATAGAGGCATTCTGGTCGGTGGTGGTGCAGTATCCCTGCACGTTGCACCGAGCAACCAGTTCACGGCAGACCGTGTGCTGAATAGCCCTTATCAACCTAACACGGCTGATAACAACATCAACGCCATTAACCATCAGGGCATGATCCCGCAAGGTTATTCGGTGAATAAGCGTTTCAGTGACCCGGATGCGTTCTTTATCAAAACCGATGTTCCTAACGGAGCAAAGATGTTTGTAAGAGCGCCTCTTGCCACGAAGATGGAGCCTGACTTCGACACGGGTAACCTCCGTTTCAAAGCCAGAGAACGCTACAGCTTCGGTTGGTCTGACTGGAGAGGTTACTTCGGTTCTCAAGGAGCCTAAGTACTTTATGGTGGAGGGGCTGAAATACGCCTCTCCACTCTTTTTCAACA
>Ga0208158_1000433_pt1 | contig 15134 bp, 17 predicted proteins | sample 8_EtaG_FD_184081 | JGI IMG/M metagenome (GOLD analysis project Ga0208158, IMG submission 184081) | Marine viral communities from the Subarctic Pacific Ocean - 8_ETSP_OMZ_AT15162 metaG (SPAdes) (version 2) | ecosystem: Environmental > Aquatic > Marine > Oceanic | place: Pacific Ocean | collected...
CTCATCAGACAAGGATCTATATAAACTCATAGAACAAAACTTCCACTCTTCAACAGGCACGAGACAGAAGAATACAGTCTTCCAGCTGCGATTCAATCGTGAAGGTATTACATGGGATAAGTGGAGCCAAGGCACAGCCCACAAGATTGGTAGCTGGTGTCTTAATTGCTTATGCCAGGAAACAGGATGGATACATAAAGAGACCATAACCATAGGCAGACGTAAGCATCGAACTGTCATGCGATATAGCCAAGAGTTCTTAGGGCTTAAGGGTGCCATTCTTAGCAAAGCAGAACACCTATCCTTTTGTGCTTGGCCAATGGTATGTCCTCCATGTTTATGGTCTAACGAAGAGAGAGGTGGCTATTTAACAGAGGAAATAAGACAGTCTTCACCAATGGTTAGAAGTCACTCTCCATTGGGGGGAGTTAAGCAGGGAGTCATACCGATTGACATGCTCAATAACCTTGATCAAGTCTCTTATCGGTTGAATCACTCTGTTCTTAGCGTTGCTAATTGGTGCTTTGATAACTACAGAACTATTGGCAAGTTCCGTAGAGAAACAGCCCGCCCTTTGCCCATCAAACCAGATGGAGAACCAACAAAGGAAGAACTAAAACAATACAAACGATCCCGCCGAGAGGTAGAGGACTACAACGCACAACTAGAACAAAAGAATTATCGAACTACTGAGGCTATGTATGTAGCTAATAAGTATTCCGATGAGGAACAGTTCTGGATTCCCTGGAGCTTTGACTATCGCTCGAGGATTTATCCCTTGGTTACATCTATGTCACCACAGGGTACGGACTTCGATAAGTCACTTCTTTATTTCTATGAAGAAGGTCCAATCAATGCTTATTGGTTAGCATTTCAAGTTGCCACCACGCATGGTCTACAAAAAAACACCATGCAAGAGCGCATCGATTGGGTAAAGGACAACACTGAGTTAGTAACACGAGTAGCTAAAGATCCTATCGGCAATATGTCTGATTGGTCTGAGACTGAGGAGCCTTGGTGCTTCCTAGCCAGCTGCTTAGAGTATTACTCATGCTGCATAGCCCAAACAAAAACAACCAGCGGATTGCCTTGTGGAATAGATGCCACCCAATCGGGTATCCAACATCTAAGCGCAATGACCCTCGATGCTGAGAGTGCCGCCAAAGTTAATGTCTTACCAACTACAGCTCCTGTAGATGGCTACCGGACAGTAGCTGAAGCCTCTCTTAAGTATATAGAAGATAAAGAAGTTCATTCCTTTATAGATCGAAAAGTATCCAAGCGATGCACGATGTGTCTGCCTTATGGCTTGACCAGAGATAGCGCACGTTCTTATATACGTGATGCTCTCAAAGGAACTGAAATTGATTTATCTATCAAGGGTCGATTGACTGAGATAACGAAAGCTATCTATGAAAAGGCAATCCCTGAAATATTCCCAGGACCAGTAGCAGTCATGAAGTGGTTTCAGAAATGCGCCAAGCAGATTATGGAAACACAAGACTATATCCAATGGACAACACCATCAGGATTTGTAGTTAGACAAGACTTAAGAGTTAGTGACTCCGTTCGAGTACGCACAAGACTATTAGGTTCTATCGTTGACTGTCAGGTTGGAAATGGGTGGGGAAATAAAGATGTTAAGCATCATGTTTCTGCTCTTGCACCCAACGTGACACATTCACTAGATGCTGCCTTGATACATTTAACTTTTGTATGTTGGGAGCATCCATTCACAGTGGTGCATGATTGTGTCTTAGCTCGATCATGTGACATGGATGAATTATCTCGGGATATTCGTTTGCAATTTGCAGAGATATATTCTGAAGAAATACTTAAGAATTGGGCTGACGAGGTAGGGGTGGAAATACCGCAATCACTCATCAAGGGAAATCTTGACATCGAACAGGTTAATCAATCCCTTTATTTCTTCTGTTAATCCCACTAAGGAAGGTGACATGCCCGAACTAAATGAGAAAGCAACATTGGTAGAGCGAATCTACTGGTATATAAACATAAATGATGCTCCAAGGGCTAAAGCATTAGCCACACTTGGGGATTACCTAGAAGAATGCTATGCCTGGGATGTGGACTTTGATGGTCCAATGTTTTAATTGACTGAAAAGTATAAAGAAACACTCCCACTAAGGCAGTTATACGTTAATGTGTGCTCGTGTTTTAAAAACACAACTGCAACTCAGAAGCTACCTTGGCCCTAAACAAAAAAAACATTGAAAGGCCAGCTCTTCAACGCATGTATATGGCATTTGAAGTCTTACGTGCTAAGGAGCGGGAATTTCCAGCTCAACTCGTTTCAACTTTCCTCTACATAGCCAACCATAACGGTTGCAGACAAGAGGATTTAATGGTTGGAACTAGCTTGAGTAGTTCATCAGTCTCCAGGAATGTGACTTGGCTTGGTCCAAAGCATCGATCTGGTAAAGACGGATTAAAACTAGTCTATCGAGAGATAGATCCTGATGATCCCAAAAGGTATCGTGTTTATCTGAGTCGCAAGGGGGAGCAAATGGCAACCCTATTAGAAAACACTTTGGAGGAAAAACTCTAATGGTTTCAAACCGCTTTTCTAACTACGAACCACCGCAGAACATCCACCTACTTACAACGTGGGGACAAGCTGCTGATTACACCTGGTGCAACCGTTGGAGGATGCAAAAAAGCTCCGAAACAGTTGCATTTCGTCGTCGCCGGATCTCAGATTCTATTGGGGAATCATTCCCACTACGGAAGATGGGGAGCCTGCATTTTTGGAGAGAGCTTCAAGCAGACATCCAAGAAACCGACAACGTGGACAACGCCACAGTCAATCGAGCGATTTCTTGTGCGACTTGTGCCTTGCGTTTCACCTATGAAGAACAGCTCCACTCAGTCAAGTGTCCGAGTGTTAAGCGTCTTCCAGAGGGAGGACCAAGGACTGAATGGTTCACACAAGCCCAAGTAATGAGGATGTATGAAATCTGCCTTGATCTTGATCGAGGTGATTTAGCAGACATTTTATTATTTAGTGCTTACACGGGGATTCGTCAGGGTTATGTATTGAACTATCTAATGAAACAGGATTTCGATTTAGAAAGGAACCTTGTTCGTGTTGGATATGACAAAGACCGACCCACGAAAACTGGACAACCCAGGGATATTTTTATCCACCCCAAAATTCTCCCGATTGTTGAACGTCGGATCAATAATCTTTATACCTTTAAAGATGATTGGACCAACCGTCATCAACTCGATAGATCATTTAAAAGGGTCAGACGATTTGCCATGATTCCTGATACTTATGTTTGGCATTGCTTACGACATTCCTTAGCCACATGGCTGGGTGCTGTAGCAAAACCCAATCAGGTCAAAGACATCATGGGTCATTCCTCATTAAAACAAACAGAGCAATACTGTAAGTTTGTGGTAAAGGCATCGGAAAATGCAATCTTGGCCCTGTAATATGTCTAAGTTCGATATAAAGAAGGTAGTCCAGTGCGTCTATCACTCATCAAAAGGGGTTGAAATGGTATCAGATGATACACATTTAACTTCTAAAAAGAGCCTCGCACTGGTCTACTAGCTTCAAGAACCCTTGGCCCACCTGGCGGAATTGGTAGACGCGCTGGTTTTAGGTTCCTGATCGTTTAGACACCACTTAGACAATTAAACTCATGATTAGCGGCTGAAAGGCCGCTTTTTCATTGGGTTTTCCTTCATTCCCACTAGTGCAACTAGACAATATGGAAAATCTAGCTCAAAAGGAGCTTGAGCAATTAAGCCCCGAACAGTTCTCTTATTTCTTAGGACATGGAGAGACGGAAGATAAAGAAAAACAGAAAGAACTTGAGTACGAAAGTTATCTGAAATCACACCGACAATTTGACCTTTGACTAAAAACTTAGCCGCCGATCTAAGTCTTCAGGGGCTCTCTGTAGAACAACTGCAAAGCGTCCTTGAGACTGAGTTGGACACTATTGAAGAAAAGTTAATAGCCCTGCCAACTAGATACTCAGAACCCCAATCAATTTCTCATCAATCAAATGCCAAAACCTAACCAATATGTTTTTGAATCTGAGCTCACTGGATTCATTAATGTTTTTGAAGATTCCGGTAAATATGAAAACCGGACCTTCTCATATAACATCCCTGCCAAAATAATTAAGCAGGTAGAAAAAGATAGAAAAGAACTTTTAAAATGGGTTGATTCAAAATTAGAAAAACCCGATAGAGTTGCACTTAATCCCGAGCCCTACGATTCAGAAGGGTTATGTAAATACAGTTACAGTGATACAGATAAAAAACCTATCCCAGTCTTTGTAGATACTGAAGGGTCTCCCCTTTCTGATTCTGATTTGCAAAGTCTAAGAAAAGGTACGAAAGCTGTATTAATTGTTAACCAAACCCCTTACACTAAGCCAGCCAAAGGCACCTCTTTAAAGGTCGTCGGTGTCCAAGTCACCAAGCTTGTCACTATGAGCGGGGCTAGTGATTCTGGGGATATGTCAGTTGATGATGTCAATGCCATCTTTGGCACAAGGGATGGATACAAAGCAGCTTCACCAACTGTTAGTGCTCCAGCTGCTGAGACATCTGCTGAAAATTACGACTTCTGATCATGGCTTATCGCTCCACTTTGGAGGAGCGAGTTTCTAAGTTCTTTGATAAGAAGAATGTTCCTTATATATATGAGGCTAGAAGTTTTCAATATGTATTGACTAGTAAGTACACCCCCGACTTTTTTATCGGGGATGTTATTTACGAAGTCAAAGGATTCTTCAAGCCATCAGAGAGGCGTAAACATTTAGCTATAAAAAATCAACATCCCGACTTAGATATTCGTTTCATATTTCAAAGAAATAACACCCTTACAAAAAAAAGCAAAAGCACTTATGGGGATTGGTGTGACAAACACGGATTCCTTTGGTGCATTCACCCCAACATCCCTGATTCATGGATCAGTTAGCTCACAGCAACCTCCTGAATTACATCGATGACCTTGTTGTTCGATGTGAAGACGAGGGTTTTCCCTGCCAATTAATAATCGAATGCTTAAAAGAATACGCAGAAATCTTCGAGGAGTTGCATCTTCATGGAACCCCAAGACTCTGAGTTTCTCAGGCATGAAGCGTGTCCTGCTTGCCCTAGTAGTGATGCGTTTGCTCGGTACAGTGATCTTCATGGTTATTGTTTTTCTTGCGGCTACCGAGAATCAGCACCAGGAGAAGGAGAAACCAAACCTTCTAAAGAGAGAAGCAATCTTACGTTTGAGGGGGAGTTTGCCCGACTCTCTACTAGAAACTTAACGGAGGAGGATTGTAGAAAGTTCAATGTCAGGGTCGATCATCCTGGCCCAGTTATACGCTTCCCGTATTACTCTTTATCAGGACAGATTGTTGCGTATAAGGAGAAGACGAAAGAGAAAGATTTTTATTGGAAGGGTAAGAATGTTGATAAAACATTATTTGGCCAGCATTTATTCGGTGGTGGAAAAACTGTTGTAATTACAGAAGGGGAACTTGATTGTCTTTCGGTGTGGTCTGCCAGAAAAAACTGGCCGGTCATGTCCATAGCAAATGGTTCAAAGGGAGCATATAAAAATCTCTCTGCCCAACTACCTCACCTATTGAAATTTGAAGAGATCATTCTCTTCTTTGATAACGATCAAGCGGGACAAGAAGCGGCTGAGGAGTGTGCTTCTTTGTTTCCTCCTGATCGTGTTTTTATTGCCACTATCCAAGGATACAAAGATGCTTCTGAAGCTTTACAAGCTAAAGATTCTGAAGCTATACGTCAGGCCATTTGGAACAAGAGAGCCTATTCACCCAAGGCAATCATTGATGCACGATCTTTATTTGATCTCGTATCAAAACCCCTTCATGGGAAAGATGCTGATTGGCCATTCCCAACACTAAATGAAGTTACGGGAGGTCTACGTCTCGGGGAGCTCGTGACTCTAACAAGTGGTACAGGATCGGGTAAAAGTACAGCTACTGGAGAAGTAGCTCAATCACTCATCGATCAGGGATTCACTGTTGCATACATTGCATTAGAGGAATCAGTTCAACGGACTGCTTTGAGGATGATGACAGTTAAGGCAAATAAACCACTACATCTAAATAACGAGATACCAGAGGATGAATTACGAGAAGCTTTCGATGCTAGCTGTGGAACTGGAAGGCTGTATCTACGGTCTGGATTTGGCTCTGTTGATCCCGACCATCTTATTTCTGACATTCGTTTCGTTGTCAAAAACTATGGGGCTAAGTGGGTAATCATTGATCACCTAAGCATCTTGCTCTCCGATAACACAGAAAACGATGAGCGGAAACTTATAGATCGTGTGATGACCAGGCTCAGAAGCTTCGTGGAGGAATGTGGGGTAGGAATGATTTTAATTTCTCACCTCAGAAGAAACCACGGAGACAAAGGGCATGAAGATGGAGCTTCCATTTCTCTAGGGCAACTTAGGGGCTCACATTCAATAAGCCAATTGTCAGACATTGTTTGCTGCATCCAAAGAAATATCTCATCAGGCGATAACACCTCTGAATTAGTAACTCTCAAGAACCGCTTCAATGGCCGTACTGGTCCAAGTGGTGTCTTGTCCTATTCAACCGAAACAGGTCGATTAGTCGAAGTTCAATCTGCAGAAACCACCACCGATAACTATGAAGACTTTTAATCCACACAAATTAGTCCTATTCAAAATGAAGGACTGCGCTCCATGTCTGAATGCTTCCATGACCTTAGACAAGGTTATTCATAAGCATCCAGAATTTATTCCATACATCTCTCAGTTATGGAAAGAGAATCATCCCTCTCTTGTTGAGTCCTATGAACTTGAATTATTTCCTACCCTGATCATCCTTAATTCAGATTTAGATGAGATCAATAGGATTACAGGTTCAAAGAATTTAACAGAAGATTTTTGGTGGAAGACCTTAACCAGCATCCATCATTCGGAGACACAATGAGACTTGCCTTTGATTGTGAGACCAATGGGCTCATGAGAGGAGACTTAAGTGAAGTTCATTGTCTAGTCACTAAAGACTTAGATACCGGAGAAGTCTTTCGATATGACGATGCTAAAAACAATCGCTACAGCATCACAGAAGGCTTATCAAGTTTGATGGTTGCTGATGAATTATGGGGTCACAATATCGTGGCGTTTGACATAGAGGCTCTCTCTTATATCTACCCATTCTTCAAGCTTAAAGATACGAAACTCTATGACACTTTAATTCTTTCAAGACTGTTCTTTACAGACATGCTTGATCGAGATTACAGGTCAAGACCAGCCAACATGCCAGCTCAACTTTATGGGAGACATTCCCTAGAAAGTTGGGGGTATCGGTTGGGGGTTATGAAGAGTGAGTATGGAAAGCAACTCAAGGGTGATTGGTCTACTTATACAGAAGAGATGCTGGAGTACTGCGTCCAAGATGTAGAGGTTACTGTTCAACTCTCACAATTGTTTGAGCCAAAGCTCGAGCAATATGCCGAGCCTATTGATACTGAGCACAAGATCGCTCAAATCATGACATGGCAAGAGCGAGAGGGATTTCCTTTTGACGTTCCCAAGGCTCATAAGTTAGAGGGCAAATTACGAGTAGAACTTGAAACTCTTTCCGATCAAATGCGCTCTACTTTCACAATGGTTGATGGTGGAAGATTCATTCCTGCAAGACCTAATAAAAATAAAGGTTATGTAAAGGGGGCTGAATTCTGCAGACTTAAAGAGTTCAATCCTACAAGTAGGCAACACATAGCCTTTGCCTTTGAAACTTTTAGAGAGTGGGAACCAAAAGAAAAAACAGATACAGGTAAGCCAAAAATTGATGAAAAAATTCTGGAGGAAATAGGAACAGACGAGTCTAAAAAATTCGCACGTATCCTCACCCTTCAGAAACATTTAGGTCAACTATCAGAGGGACAGAACGCATGGCTAAAGAAAGTAACCAAGCAAGGAAAGATCCACCATTCATGTGTACTCAATACCAACACGGGACGCATGGCACACATGAGACCCAATCTGGGGCAGGTAAAAAGTGACAAAGAATCGAGAGAGCTTTTTCACCCTGGTCCTAATCGGGTTCAAGTTGGGGCTGACGCTAGTGGTCTGGAGCTCCGTTGCCTTGCCCATTATCTTGCTCGGTTTGATCACGGCACCTTTGCGAAGGAAGTCGTGGAAGGAGACATCCATTCCCACATGGCAGCCATCTCCGGCGTTGATAGGTCAACCCAAAAAAGTTGTACGTACTGCCTTATCTATGGAGGGGGAAACTTTAAGTTAGGCACTGTTGCTGGAGCCAAGAAAACTCAAGCAGTTGCCCGTGGTAAAGATCTACGAAAGAAACTATTGACAGGCATTAAAGGGTTCCAAGAACTCAACGATGCTATTCAAAAGAGAGCAGAGCATGGAGTCATCAAAGCAATAGACGGGAGGCCAATCCGTCTACAAGGTAAGAACCACGCCGCTCTTAATTATCTTTTGCAGAGCTGCGGAGCTGTTATCTGCAAGCTTTGGGTTATTAGATCCAACCACCTCCTACAAGAAAACAAGATCGACTATTGGCCACTGGCTTTCATCCATGACGAGATGCAATTGTCAGTCAAACCGGAACATGCAGAGAAGGCATGTGAATTAATAAAGCAAGCAATAAAAGATGTTCGAGCAAGCCTCGCTTTTCGATGCGAGCTTGACTGCGATACCAATATCGGAGCTAACTGGGCAGAGTGTCACTAAAACATGTAAGACGTGTGGAGAGACCAAACCTGATTCAGAGTTTAAAAGAAGTGATGGTAGACATAGAGCAACAAGAAATAGATGCAAGGTTTGTCATAGGAAATTAGAAAATCTTAGAAACAAACTAAAACGAGAACATGCTTCTCCACCTCCAGGGCTATGTCCACTGTGTAACCAACACACAGAGAAATGGGTACTAGATCACTGTCATGTGGAGAACGTTTTTCGTGGGTATATATGCAGTCCTTGTAATGCAGGAATAGGTCTACTACATGACGATCCAGAGGTATTAAGTCGAGCCGTTATTTATCTCACTAAAAAAACTAAAACACTAAATGAAAGCCCTCGTAGCCTGTGAATACAGTGGCAGGGTCAGGGATGCTCTAATTCGTAATGGAGTAGATGCTATCTCATGTGACCTATTGCCTACTGATGTTGAAGGACCACACTATCAAGGAGACGTATTCGACATAATTAATGATGGTTTCGACCTTATGATTTGTCATCCCCCCTGTACCCACTTAGCAGTTTCGGGCAGTCGTCACTTTGCAGCCAAGATAGCTGATGGTAGACAGCAAAGAGCATTAGATTTCGTTCAAAGACTAATGGATGCACCAATAGAGCACATAGCTTTAGAGAATCCAGTTAGTGTTATCTCTTCAAAAATAAGAAAGCCTGATCAATATGTGGAGCCTTGGATGTTTGGCCACGGTGAGACCAAGAAAACAGGTCTCTGGTTGAAGAACTTACCACTTCTAACTCCTACAAACATTGTTGAAGGTAGAGAGCAGAGGATTCATAAAATTCCACCATCTAAAGATCGCTGGAAAATCAGAAGCACTACCTACCAGGGGATAGCTGACGCTATGGGTCATCAATATTCCGAATACATCCGCAACCATTACTCCAAATGAAATTGAAACCACCCAAGCTACTAATTGATGCAGACTATTTTTTCTATCGAGCCGCCGCCGCTTCGGAGCTCGAGATGGATTACACCCAAGATCTGACCGTTATCGTAGGAGATTTTGCAGCTGGTAAAAAGGTTGTAGAAAATGAAATCAAGAAGCTCTGCGAGAGGTTTGATAGTAAAGATATTCTCTTAACTTTCACAGACCAGACCAACTTCAGAAAGAAAGTTGACCCCTCATACAAAGGCAACAGAACCAAACGCAAACCAGCGGGGTATCTCAAGCTAAAGAATTGGGGAATGGTTACTTGGCCATCACTCATGAAGCCAGCCCTCGAAGCTGATGATGTTTGTTCAATCCTGGCTACTAATGGTTCTCTAGATAACTTCGTTCTTATCTCACCAGATAAGGATATGGAACAGGTACCTTGTCGTCTTTATAACCTTAAAGAAGAATGGACCCAAACCCCCGAAGCTGCCCGTAGAAAATTATTTGAACAGACAATTACAGGAGACAGTACAGATGGATATAAAGGAGCTATCGGAGCTGGACCAAAAAAGGCAGCAAAAATTTTAGACGCTGTTAAAGATGAAGACTACTGGCCAGCTGTAGTGCAGGCATTCCTTGACGCTGATCAGACAGAGGAGGATGCACTGAGAACATTGCGCCTTGCTCGAATACTTCAAGCCGAAGATTGGGATGCCAAGAAACAGAAGCCAATCCTTATAACACCATGAAACATACCAGAGCTGAACTTAAGTACATCAGAAATACCCTTACAGCACTTCATGCCTACAAAAATGCAGAACTCCCACAAGGAGCAAAGCTTTGGGAACCCTGGATGGATGGCTTTCTAGATAGAGCTGAAAACGAACTCCGCCGTACCGATCACATTAAAGATGACCACCAAATTCTCACCTGACCATTACCAACGAGGAATCTATGAGGTATGGGACATTATCCATGACCAACAACTCGATTACTTCTTAGGCAACACCATTAAGTATGTCTGTAGAGCAGGTCACAAATCATCTGAAGATGAGATAGATGATCTAAGAAAAGCAATCGTCTATTTAAAGAAAAAGATCTCCATCTTAGAAAAACAAAACAAGATGGTTGGTCTCCCTAATGAAATCTATTCGCAAATTCCACAACGCTACTGACATGACAAACGTACCTGACCTGATGGGCCAAGCCCTTCAATTTAGAATTGCTATGGATCAACCTATAGCTAAACCAAAACCAGAATTATTAGCCAAAGCTGAATCACTCATCAGTGAAGAATATATGGAGTTCTTAGCTGCTAGTTCTGAGAGAATAGCTTATCCTCGTCATAAGCAATCCCAAGAAAATAGTTTAAAAGAATTAGCTGATCTTGTGTATGTTTGCTTCCAGTTTGCCGCTCTCGCTGGGTGGGAATTAGACGAAGCTCTTGATCGTGTTCACATCAGTAACATGAGCAAGATGGTTAATGGAAAACCAATCAAAGATGATAACGGAAAAGTCCAAAAGGGACCAAATTATAAACCACCATTCTTAGACGATTTAATATGACTAAATTAGTAGCTCGTACCGGTAGGGTGCAGAGCTGGATAGATGACCCAACCTCTCGCCTACCTGTAAGTTGTACGGTTTTCGTAGTGGAGGACAGTTGCGAAGGACCGGAGGGCATTGAGGCTTCGTGGAGATTTGCCAGCCATGCATTGAGGAAAGGGGCAGGGTGTGCAATACATCTACATAAGTTAAGACCAAAGGGACATGACAATGGAAAAGGACTTGTCTCCTCTGGTCCCGTATCCTTTGGAAAGATATACTCCACCATTAATGAAGTCATTAGGCGTGGGGGTTACTACAAGGGAGGTGCGATAGTGTTACATAATACGCTAAACCACCCAGACATACTTGAATTTATAACTACCCCAAGATCAGAACTACCCTGGGTTAAGAGGTGTGTAGACCTTGAGCCTCAGTGGTGGTATGAAGCATCAAGAGAAGTAAAGGATGCTCTTTTATTAGGAATAAAGAAGGGAGATATATGGCTAAGTAAAATTAAATACACAGATAGACACTTTAAAGGAGAGAGGATTTATTCAAATGTATGCCTTGAAATTTACCTGCCATCACGAGGAACTTGCCTGCTCCAGCACTGCCATATCAGTGCCGGTGAAATCAGCGACGTGCCAAAAAGTTTTGTTGAGGGTATGCGAAGTCTGTGCGACCTCCATAGCAAAACAGGCGTTGATGGTTCTGGAGAATACCTCCCCCCAGAGGAGGATAAGCAAGTCGGACTTGGACTCATTGGATTAGCAAACTTACTAGCAAATAACGGGGTTACTTATAAAGAGTTAGCTACAGAATTATCAGCCCTTACCTTTGGTGGTAGTACAGCAGATACAAATGCAGGAAAGATTGCTAAAGCTTTAGATGATGGAATAAAAGCAGCAGCAGAGATTGCAAGAGAACATGGTATGGAAAGAGCATTCTGTATTGCTCCTACTGCTAGTTGCTCTTATGAATATAAAGATGTAAATGGATACACAACAGCCCCCGAAGTAGCTCCACCTATAAATAGGCATGTTGATCGTGACTCTGGTACTCGAGGAGTACAGAGCTATGACTACGGACCTAATGTTGAGACAGCTGCTGAAGTTGGATGGGAAACTTATAAAAGATTTACTGATGCTTTAGTACGTCTATATGAAAAGACCGGATTATTTCACGGATATAGTTTTAACACTTGGTCAGACCTCGTAACCTATGACGATGCCTTTATAGAAAGATGGCTCCACAGTCCACAAACCAGTATGTATTATGCCCTTCAGGTTAGACCTGACACCTTACGGAAAGATGACGCTACCGCTGATTTAGATGAGGGCTATGAAAATATCTTCAACGAAGTTCTAGAAGAGCAGTTAGAAGAACAAGAAAATAACCATTGTTCAGCTTGTGCAGAATGACATCTCTATACACAAAATTAACTCAACGAAAAAGAAAATGGACTCCCGTAGCAGTAGATAAGGGAGAGCTAAAAGCAGGCTCGGAAGATTCGATCTATCGAGCCCTTGCCCTGCGTGTTCTTGAATTACCAGTCAAGGAATTTCTACAGCAGGGTCTAGAAAAAGACTTACCAAATATCCCAGGAGTAATAGAAGCCCTCGAATCAAATCAAAAAGATGAAGATAAGCATGACCTTGGTTTTCAGTACGTTGTTAATGCTCACGGCACTAACAGTGTGGCAGAAAGAGAAGCTCAAAACATTCTTAATGCGTGGATTGCTGCGCCAGAGCATCCCATCCTTAAAGCAGCCATCCTTGAGCGTTCCGTCTTCTTCGTTCTCCTCCCCTTCTATAGATTTAACGGAGACATCGGGCTTAGGACTTTAAGTGCAGACATCTCTAATGATGAGATCCAGCACGTAAAAATTCATGGAATGGTAGCTCACGACTTAGGACTGAAAAGTACACCTCGCCTAAACAAATTGCGAAAAGCCACTGTGGCTTGGGTAATGGATGGTTTAGGCGTAGATACAAACGATAAGTATCTAGATAAAGATTTCTGGATTAAACAATCAGACAATCTATATAACCGAGGAAAGACAGAAGGGTTGGCAGCTACCAAAAGTAGCCGAATGCCTGCCTTCTTTGAATCCTCAAATGTTAATCTCCCCATGTATGGCTGATCAATTAAATACTCAGGATGTATTTGGTGGTCAAGATTTCCTCGAAAAAATTTTAGAGGAACTTGACTCCGTGTTTCCACAAAAATTACCCGAACCCAACGAACCTCTAAGCAAGATCATGTATGAATCTGGCCAAAGAAGTGTCGTTGAATATATAAAAACTTTACGAGAAGAAAATTATGTGCGGCGCACCTGATATCCCCGATCCACCTGAATTACCAGATCCCCTTCCGGCTGCCCCTGCTCCTCCTCCAGCTCCAGGTGTTCCTACACCATTAGCAGCTCCAGTAGCAGCTGATCCTAAGAATCCAAAACTTAAGAAGAACTCTAAGAGAGGCAGACTTAGCCAAGCAGGTTCTGGTGCTGAACAATTAAGAATTGATCTTGATAAAGCAGCAGCGTCAGGAACTACAGGAAGCACTAATACAGGAACTACCGGCTCTGGTGTAAACATCCCAGGCAAGAAGAAAGGTAGTGGTGGTAAGAAGTAGACATCATGAAAGAACAAGCCCTAACCCGTTATCAATCTTTAGCGGCGGATAGGCAACAGTTCCTTGATACTGCTAGAGATTGTGCTGAACTTACTCTCCCTTATTTGGTTGTCAATGATGGCCAAACAAAGGGAGGTAAGCTGCCAGTTCCTTGGCAATCATTAGGAGCTAAAGGGTGCAACGTGCTCGCATCAAAATTAATGCTGAGCCTCTTCCCTGTAAACACAAGCTTTTTTAAGCTGCAAATAAATGATGCTGAACTATCAGCTGTACCAGACATAACTCCAGAGATTAGATCTGAGGTTGATTTATCTCTCTCCAAGATGGAGAAGATCATCATGCAACAGATCGCAGAAACTTCAGATCGAGTTATGCTTCACACAGCGATGAAGCATTTAGTTGTCACAGGCAATGTATTAATCTTTGTCGGGAAGAAAGCCCTTAAAGTCTATCCATTAGATCGTTACGTCTGTGTTAGAGATGGTAACGGCGAAGTAATAGAAATTATTACAAAAGAATCAACCCATAGATCTCTACTACCAAAGGAATTTCAACAGCCCATGAAGGGCACCTTGGGAGATAGAGACATAAATGCTCCAGGCGAAGATGGTCCTAAGTTTGGAACCACCGGAGCTACAGATGTAGAAGAAGCAGAGGTATATACATGTATCAAATTAAAAGATGGCCAGTATAGATGGCATCAAGAAGTAGACGGTAAGATTCTTCCAGGCTCACAGAGTAGTGCTCCTAAGAAATTAAACCCTTGGCTATGTCTAAGATTTAATATAGTTGAGAGTACTGGTGAGGATTATGGGAGAGGAAGAGTAGAAGAATTTCTTGGAGACCTTAAGAGTCTTGAAGGCTTAATGCAAAGTCTTGTGGAGGGATCGGCTGCAGCAGCGAAAGTAATTTTCACGGTGGCCCCATCCTCTACTTTAAAGCCCCAAAGCCTTGCGAGAGCTCAAAATGGTCAGATTATTCAGGGGCGAAAAGATGACGTAAATGTAATTCAAGTTGGTAAGACTGCAGATTTCAAATCAGTCCTAGACATGATACGAGAATTAACTCGGAGATTGTCAGATGCTTTCCTTATTCTACAAGTTAGAGATTCTGAACGCACAACCAGCACTGAAGTACAAGCAGTACAACAGGAATTAAACGAGCAGTTGGGAGGTATCTTTGGAAACCTTACGACTGATCTATTACGTCCATACCTCGATAGAAAATTACACGTACTTGGACGTAGTAAAGGTATGCCTCAATTACCTAAAGACCTAGTAACCCCTATCGTGGTTGCTGGATTAAAT
>Ga0208158_1000435_pt1 | contig 15018 bp, 5 predicted proteins | sample 8_EtaG_FD_184081 | JGI IMG/M metagenome (GOLD analysis project Ga0208158, IMG submission 184081) | Marine viral communities from the Subarctic Pacific Ocean - 8_ETSP_OMZ_AT15162 metaG (SPAdes) (version 2) | ecosystem: Environmental > Aquatic > Marine > Oceanic | place: Pacific Ocean | collected...
AAATCCATGTGCTCCAACTCCCATACTTGTTGTTGCATGGACTTGATAATTAGGTGCATCACCTCCAATACCTATATTTCCAGTAACAGTAATTCCATCAGATTCAGTGTTTAGTTTCTTACTGTTGTCGTAATAGAGTTCTACGGCTCCATCTCCAGCACACATTATATATGGTTCACCACCATCACCCTTGCTAAGTTTCAACTGATCACTAGCTAAAACTAAATAATTTGTAGTGTTTGCAATTCTCGAATTACTTCCATCATGGTAGAGCTGGAGATCATCTCCATTTCCGAGTTTTAATTTGACATTATCATCACCTGCATAATTAGTAGTAGCTTTAACACCAGCAGAAACAAGTAAATCTCCTGTTACTGTTGCTCCCGCCGAGGTCGTCTCAAACTTCTTACTGTTGTCGTACATTAATTGGATACTGCCGTTAGCAGCACCAACAATTAAGTTTTCATTACGAGCGTTGTTTTCAAGTACAAATGAATCACTAGCTAAAGCTAAAAATCCTGTGGAGTTTTTTAGGATAGAGTGTGAGCCATCATGGTAGATCTCTAAATCACCACCAGTTCCAAGGATAACCTTCTTACTATCTCCAAGACTCTGATTACCAGTAAACGTATTAGCTCCTAATCCAGCTAAGCTACCAGTAGCTGTTACACCACCTTGCCAAGCTGATCCGTTATATACTCTTAGCTCATTAGAACTTGTATCAAAGTAAAGATCACCTGTATCTAAGCTAGATGTAGGTGCTGAACTTGCTACACGGTACTTATCAGAAAAGTCATTAACATTAGAGATATTGGTAGCTACTGTATTTACATTAGAGATTGAACCTCCAACAGTATTAACATTTGATATCGAACCAGCTACGGTATTAATATTTGATGCATTACTTACAGCTGAGTTGATGTTAGACGCATTACTTACAGCTGAGTTAATATTAGATGCATTACCTGCTACTGATGTAACATTAGAATTATTACCTGCAACAGCATTAATATTTGTTGCATTACCAGCTACAGAATTAACATTACTGATAGAACCAGCTACTGTATTTACATTAGAAATACTTCCAGCTACTGTTGATACTTCTGTTGCTATAGGTACTTGTCTATGGAAAGCGTAAGTATGTAGAGTCGAAGTTGTTTCAACAATAAGACCAAAATTAGCAGCATATGTTGTGCTATTAGCTAGACCTGTAATCGTTACTGTATTACCAGACCCTGCACCATTACTAATCGTTGCCACTCCAGACCCATTGGAGACCAAGTTACTGGAAAGAGCCTTGATACTAACAAGAGTACCTGCCCCATTATTAACGTCAGGATTAGCAGCGGGAAAAGATGTTTCATTTGCTATCGGTACAAAACCACCTACATCATCAACAAGATCAATAATCCTGTCATTGATAGCAGCAGTTGTAGCTATTGTTGTGTCATTATCAGGGAATGTTTGACCATCCTTAATTGTATCACCAGTACTTACATTAAAGTATCTAGCATCTGATGCTGATGTAGTAAAGAATGAAGTATCATTAGCACTAGCAGATGCTTGCTCACTGTTAGTTACAACAGTTGCTGCATTCAATTTATCTGAAGTTATAGAACCAGTTGCGTAGTGTTCATTATCTAAAGCACCAGCTGCTATATGTTCTGAGTTAACTACATCGTCTTGTATATTATCACCATCTATAACATCATTAGCAAGATGAACGTGATCTATACTGCCGTCTGTATAGTGCTCAGAATTAACAGCATTATCAGCTAATTTTGTACCATCAATAGCATCGGCTGCTATTTCAGATGTAGCTATAGTACCGCTTGAAGCTGCAGTAATTCTACCTTGAGCATCAACTGTTAAATCAGCAGCACTATAAGTACCAGCTGTAACAGAAGTATTAGCTAATTTATCAGCTGTAACTTGATCATTACCAATATGTGCAGTATCAATACTACCATCAACGTAGTGCTCACTATCAATAGAATCATCAGCAATCTTACCTCCATTGATAGCGTCAGCAGCTATCTTATTTCTAGTAACATTGAGATCAGCTATTTTAGCTGTTGTAACATTAAGAGCAGTTATTTTAGCAGTTGTTACTGAATCAGTACCAAGAGCTGTAGTATCTACAGAAGCTGGAGCATAATGTTCTGTATCTAAAGAATCAGCTGCAATATGCTCTGAATCTACAGCATCGTTTGCTATCTTAGTTCCGTTAATTGCATCAGCTGCAATCATTCCTGTAGCAACTGTTCCTGTATCTCCTGTAGTTACTACTGTACCTGTTACGTTAGGTAGAGTAATAGTTCTATCAGCAGTAGGATCAGCTACTGTTAATGTTGTCTCATGTGCATTATCTGTTGCTCCTTCAAATTTAACTACGACATCCTCTGCTAAATTGAGGTCTCCTGTCATAGTACCGCCAAGATTACTTAAGTATCTTTCGGTAACTTCTTGAGTAGCATATAAATTCTGGGTGAAGTTATCGTTCAAATCCTCAGATTTAAGAGCTGAACCTGCATAAAAGGTGGCTGGTAGGCTGTCTGAATCTGTCTCTCTAAATATTTTGATTTTGACTCCTGTACCCGGAGCAGTATTAAATTGTATTGATGTAGCAGAGGGGTGGCTGAAAGCTGTAGTGGCAGTACCATCTAATGTAGCTTTAATTTCTGTCTGCTTCAGGTAAGGGAATGTAAAATCGTATTCTCTTTTACTATTATTACCTGTATATGAATTTTGTGTAACAGCCATAGTGCTTGTTATTTAGCCATCTGTAAAAGTTTTCTAGTCTCTAATTCTTTTTTCTGTGTATCATGTGCTCCTTGAACATCACCTTGTTTCATCTGATGATCAACTTTTTGTTGTTGTATAATAGTATTTTCTACATCTTTATTCATATCTAGCCATTCTTTTTCAGCTATCATATGAGCTTCATCAATTAGTTTATCTAGTTTAGTGAATAAAGGTAACTTCTGAGTTTTAAGTTTGATCATTGGATTTTCTAAATCCTGACCAGTTGCCCGATGAGCACGTAATAAGCCATGTTGCTTGTTCAGTTCCTTATCCTTCATCAAAGGTATAAGTCCTCTATAAAGTTCCATTTGACCTATACGCTTATAAATCCACTCTCTCTGCTCTTCAGTATACTCATATGATCCAGTTGTATCCATTTTAAGTCTACCTAGACCATCCCATCCAGATTCTCGTAACCAATCTCTCCAAGGCTCATTGCCATCAGAAACCTTGATAGGACTAAAAGCATTTGCGAGTCTAAGAAGTGGATTCTTGATATCATTAAGAGGTAAGTTAGTCCAGATATCTATCTGATCTGGTAAGAAACTAGAAGCTATAGGTATTTTATTCTGAACATATTTTAGAATACCACCTTGAATATCTTTCTGTGTTGAAGTAATAGCATTACTCATTACACCTAAAGCGCTTGATTGAGGTATTATTGCTCTAGTCATATTAGCAACAATAGCTTCAAATCTAGTTAAGTCACCTGATTGAAGAGCTATAAGAGGCTCTAGACTAGTTAAAGGTGTTTCATTAAGGAATGTAGCTGATATAGTCCACATAACCTTTGCTTGGATATCTTCAGCAAATGGTTGATCTATATCTCTAGCATAGTATGCAAGGTCTCCTAGTATACTTAATACAGGATCTACACCTACTATACCTTTATAGTTTATCCATTTACCACCTATATTTACCATCTTAGGTATGTATCCTAATTGGTCTCTTTCTTTATTTCTACGTGATGCGTTGTAGTGACCATTTCCTGTTATGTTACCAGCCATAGCATAGTCCCATAAAGATTTAGTTAATAGACCACTAAAAGCCATTCTACCAGTATATTCAGCTCTTAAGTTCTTGAATATCGCCATTGCATTAGGAGTAGTAGCCATGTCTATTCCATGCTCTGCTAATGCTCTAGCTATATCATCATCCGTTCTAGCCCAAAGAGTTTTACTATACTTATTAATTCCGGGTATAAGTTGTAAAGGAGTCCAAGACACAGCATTCCTTACATAGTTACTACCAGTTCTAGGGAACATAAGTAGGAACTTACTAATAGGATATGCAGTAGTACCTTGATTAATCCAAGTAGATAGTTTATCATCTAAGTTTAGTGCTACTTCACCTTGTAAGGCTGCTAGTGCATCATCCTTAATTAAACCATCAGCATCGAATAAAGCATCATAATGTATCTTCTCAGCTTTTGCTAGCTTTGATGGATCTGCATAACCAAATTCAGTAAAGACATCATCATAAGCTCTCGTTCTAGCTACGAAATGAGCTAAGTGTGTCTGACTTAATCCGTCAGCAAACGTCATTCCTGTTAGACCATATCTTAAAGCTGGATGCTTGGACATCTCAAATAGAGTCTTAGCCATATCATATTGCATTACTCTACCATAATTACCTTCAGCTTCCCATACTCCTCGCATATCGTCCATGATTTCCCAAGCCTTATCCTCTTTAAAGACAAAATCTTTACGATAAGCTTTGGTCATGAATTTAGGATCTTTATGAACCTTCTTCATCATCGTGAATGCATTTACTAATGCTCTCTGATTCGTCTCATGAACAGCAGCATTATAGTATATAGTCCTTTTAATACCGTCAAAATTATCAGTTACACCCCACATAGCATGACCTAATAGACCTGTAATAGGTCTAGTAATAAGTTGTGAAGTATTACCTACTAAAGCTTTTAAAGGAGATTTACCACTTAATATGTTATTATATATTACACCCCAAGCACCTCTAGTAAATAGGTTTAATTGTGTAGGATCTGGACTCTTAAGCATACCCAAAGGTGTTACTTGTTCAGCAGCCCATCTCATTAACTTAGCTATACTATCTACATCTCCATCAGTGTGAGCAAATGCATCAATTAACGGACGCATAGCTAAAGGGTTTGTATCAGCTAGTTTCTTTAACTCTTCAGTTAACTTAAGATTCTTAGCGTGTATAGCATTCTCAGCAGATTTAAACTCTTTAGATAAGATTTCAATGGCTTCACCAATTGGCTTATCATCAGGTATAGCATCGAACCAGTTCTTATATCTTAAACTAGAACCAGCTACATACTTATTCAAAGCATACTCATCCATCAAGAACTGCATCTTATCAATAATAAGATCCATTGCTCTAGGATCGTCTACAAAAGGTTGTAGTTGTTGAACAGTTTCAGCAAGTGTTGCTGCTTCTCTTCCTAAAGTATCCATAACTCTAGCAGAAGATTCAGCTATCTTTCTACCTAAGAATCTATCTGTTAAGTCTCTCATAGCAAAAGCTGCTGCTCTAGCCTGTTCTTCGTTGATATATTCAACTTGGAACTTACCTAAAAGGAAGTTCTTGACATCTTTGTTCTCTGCAAATAATTTACGAACATCGTCTACAGACATATCAGGGTTTACAATATCCTTGTAAATAGCCCATGCAGTTTCATTCATCTGTTTAGATGAGAATCTAAATCCATCTACCAATGCATTAAATCTACCTGTATCCCTAGCTTGTTCAGCTACACCCATGATAGCATCTCTAGAAGTACTACCTACCATTAAACCTTTAGCTCTCATAGCTTCAGTTATAATAGGTGCATTATCTCCTGTAGATATACCAGTCTTATTAGCAGCTACATCAGCCATATTACGGGCTACATTACCCGGAGGTACTGATTGTCTAGCATTACCAGATTCACTTAATACAGGCGTTATATCAGGGTCAAATACGTTAGGATCTGCTCCTTGCTGTAGTTTATTAACAGCAGCAATATTACGTTCAGATGCAAAGCCATCATCTAGTGCATCTAATGCAGCATCAAGATCATCAATCTGATCTAATTCTGACATCAACCTCATTCGTTCGTCAATCAGATTAGCTTGCATTTTACTAGATATATTGTCACTACCTAAAGCTAACTGAGTATCAATCTCTTGAATCTTAAGTAGCTTTTCAATGTCAGCTTCTTTGACTACTGATACTTGTTTATATCTTGCAGCAGTTTCATCGAGTGGTTCCATCCACTCCATTGTTCTTTTACCACCTTTAAGCTGTATAAAGCTTCCTAGTACTGTACCTAATGCACTAAGCCCAGCAGTATCAAACATGTTCTTATACTTCCTAACTCTAGGACTATCACTATCTAAAGTCTTAGCCCAATCAGGAATTGGTGCCCAACCTTCAGGACCAAATACACCGGGAGCAAAATCATTTAATGCTCTTAATGCATTGTCATCTGTACCTACATCACTAAGACCAATAACTGCAGCTTCTTGAGCACTGTATGCTCCCATAGCTATTAGTCTCTTCTGATACTTAGGCATATCAGCTGGTAGTTTATTTAGATTATTTTTAACAGTTTTACCACTTAATATAGAAGGTACAACAACAGACAGCATCCTTCTAGCACCTTGCATAAAGCCAGTTTTAGCTCTAGTCTTCCTGTCATAGTAATTATCTAAGGCTCCCAATCCGGGCAGAACTCCAAGATAATCCATCCACCAGTCAGTAGTTGCACCTGCACTTAGATCAGTTAAATTCCTAATAGTATCAGAAAATCCAGCTGCAGAATAGTTATCATACTTTTCTTTTCTTTCGTCTTTTAAGCCTTCATACTGTTCAGGAGTCATACCATAGTATTTATGATACCATGCTTCTTTAGCTAACTCTCTTTGTTGAGTTAAAGCTTCATCCTTCTCCCAGATAGAACCAGTTGTTATCAAGGATAAGCGTGGGTTTGGAGACTTACCAATATCTTTCCAGTTATTGTACTCAGCCCACATCTGTTTTTCATTCTCTTTGTCAGAAAGATCTACTTTACTAACAGTACCTTCACCTCCTTGACCGGGAAATTTCCCAGCTGGAGGTGGAGTAGGAGTTTGTTTTGGTACAGTAGTATCTCCACTGAATGTAGTTTGAGCCTGATCTTCAGCAGAGATTGGTTGGAGTTGTTGAGCAATCAGACCCTCATCTTTTTCTTCCTCTTCGTTTAAGAGGAGATTTTCATTTGTTATTGCCATATGTTTTTAAATTCCGGGCATGAACATGTTTCGGTCAGTGTCAGGATTACTATTCTGCCAACCACCTAAAAAGAAGTTTTTCAGTACACTTTGTACGGCTCCTTCTTTCTTTTCTACTTTTATTGCTTCTTGTGATTTTTGTGAAGTATCATAAATACCCTCATCAGCCATTTTACAAACAGCACCTACTACACACTTATCGGGTTCACTTAGAGTACTAGTATCTGCTTTCATAATTATAGATTTCTCATAGTTATCTGAAGCAAAGTCTACAGAATCTGGCTTGATTGTTGTATCAATACCTACACCTTTAAAGTATGCATTCCATATATCTCTTCTACTATATTCTGTACCATCTTTACTTTTAGGTTGATACTTATAGATATGCTCTATTGTTGCATTAAAAGGTACTGGTCTGCCTTCATTAATAGCAATTACAGCATTGTCAGCCTCATTAAGAGAAACTAGATATACTCTATTATTAGCATCTGTACCAACTTGAAATTTACCATCTTTAGCAAGATCATCCATTCCATTACTGAAAGCAATTTGATTTTTAGCACTATTAACTAAGAATTTATCTTCTACTTGCTTTAGTGTTGCTTCAGTTTTTTCGTTATCTGTAGATGCGGCAGGGTCTATAAGAAATTTAGTTGAAAGAGCATTCGTACCAGCGTTGCTTCTTCTGTATACACCTTCACCCATAGTTCCATCAGCATGTTTAACATTAATTTTTCTGTTAATTTCTGTTCGTACTGCAGCTATTATGGCTGAATCAGTTGCTGTAGGATCTTTCTCATACTCTTCTGCAAGTGTAGCTAGAAAATCTTGTTCAATGTATTTAATTGTAGCTTGGAAATGTTCAGTATTTAATGCAAGTGGTTTTGCAGCATCTGTACCTAGTATTCCCTGTAGAATACTTGATCCTTTTGCAGTTAATTTAGCTCCAAGAAGATCTTTTCTTTCTAGTATTTCTAATTGCTTTAACTTACTTTCCCATTGTTTTTGTATAGGTTCAGGTAAATAAGAAAGATGTTCTCTTAAACTGTTCAAATCACCTGCTTTATAATCTCTAGTTAATTTTGCTGTAACAGTATTTCCATTAAGATCATACTGATTATATACTTTATAATTACCTAGAAACTTCATGGTCTCACTATCAGCACCGCGATGTGCGTTTTCTTTCATTAAGCTAAAGATAGTAGCATCATCAGATAAATCTATGTACTCTGGATTTTTTGAACCATCTGGTAAAGTAGGTTTTATAGTACCATTTACTGATCCAAGGCCACGTTTTTTTAAATCTTCTACCGTGGTGTAATCATCGACGAGTTTCTTTTCATCAGCCTTTGTTTTCTCTTGCTTCTCGTATGCATCGTAAGCATCATTAAACTCCTTTAGGAGTCTTTCACCATGCTGACCAAGCCAAGTATCTTTTTCATTATACTGCATGGTTCTACCATCGTCTTCATATTTTACGTCAGCTCCGGGTTTGAGCTGAAGAATTGTATGACGTCTAGCTTGTTCTCTACTTTTAAATCTTCCTGACATAATATCAGACTTCATAATAGCTACTTTATTATTATAAAGATTATTTTCAGTAGGTTTAATAACTGCACCATTATCATCTTTCCTCCAACCAGCACCATAATATGCAACTCTAGTGTTGTATTCGTTATTATATACTATAGCAGAAGGACCACTTACAACTATAGTACCATCATCACTAACAGCATAGTTATTTTTTCCAACTAAATTCTTAGTTGATTCACTAAGTGTATTTCTATACTCTTCATCAGAATTAGCTTGAGAGGAATCACCGAGTTTCTTTCTTTCTTTAGTAGCTTCCTCTTCTACACCTTCTAAGAATTCTCTACCAGCTTGAGATGATGGATCAACACCATAAGCCCTCATCAATTCCCTAGCTCTTAAATAGTAGAACTGACCAACAGTGTCTTCATTCCATACTAAAGCTGGTTTGTGTTGTCCAGCTTTCTCATGGCCCTCTGGGTATTTTCCTGGCCTTGCAGCTAAAGATCTTAATTCTCTAGCTTCATTAGGCCAATTATTTAGTTCCCTTTGAAGTAATGCTAACTTAGTTTTATGGTTCATCCTGAACCCTAACTCAACTATGTGACCTAAGTACTTACTCTTCTGTTCAGGTGTAGCATTCTTATCTCGAAGGATATTAACTGCTTCATCAAGCTGTGCTTTAGAAGCTATGTTATTTAATTTAGAGTAACTAGCTTCAAACTTTATGAATTTAGGATCTTTGAATATTGCATCCTGTTGTCTGTTAGACTGCTCTGTAGTAGCAAGATCTTCTATTTTAAAAGCTGCTTTTATATACTGATCAGCATAGGTACTAGAAAAATCACTCCAGAATTTAGCTTTCTTTTTATATTCATCTGCTTCACCCATCAATCTATCATATTCAGTTTTACCTCTAAACTGAGTATTCTCTATAGCGAGATTATCTCGTTTGTTATAGAAGTTTTGTAACTGTCTATTATGCTCAAGTTCTCTTGCAGCAGCACCACGCATCTCTCGGAGATGCTCGCTGCCCATCTGTGCTTCTTCTCTTTGTTCATCTTTCAGGCTTCTAATCTGGCGTTCTTGTTGATCTTTAAGTGCCCGTAGGCCAAGATCGCCAAAGTTAGCTGCCTTAAAACGACCCCCTTGGGAGTGTCTTTTGTATGCCATAATTAATTAAAACCACCCTCGGTCTTTTCCTGTAGTGAATGTGTCTATCCCAGTATTTAATATACTTGGTATTGAAGATGCCCATGAAGCACTCTTAGCTGCTCCTACATCAACTGTAGCTCCCTTAACTGGCGGTGGTCCGAAGTGGAAGTCCATTAATGGTTCAGGATCATCATAGATAGTTCTAGGTGATGGGATAGGTTCGATAGGCATCGGTAATTCACCGGGGTCTAACATCTTCTCAGCCCATGCTGCTAAATCAGCAGAGAACTTATCATTTTTTATTTCTTCTAATGCTGCTATATGATTTGCACCTGCACTTTCTAACCCTGCATTCAAAGCAGCAACCTGATAACCAAAACTAGCAGCAGCAGATTGATGTGTTTTACCTACTGATACACCAGACTGCCCTAGTGCTCTTAACTCGCCTTCTGCTTGTAAATGCTTTATACGTTGTTGTTGTACATCAAAAGTAGCTTCTGTATGTATCTCATCTAATTTTCTGTTTTCATTATCTACTGCTAAAGCAGCTGCTCGTTGATTGTAAGATGTCTTAGCTCCAAATAATTGATTAGATCTTTCAAACTGAGCTTCAAGTCCAGCTTGTTCTCTATTTCTAATCATCAACTTTTGAGCATAAGCTTGGGAAGCTAATGCATCACGATAGTCTGCTGCGTTATCCTCGTTTAGTCTTTTAGTTGCAGTCTCTTGTACTCTATAAGCGTGTTCAGATCTAAGCTGATCACCCTTCATATCATAAGCGTCTAGGTTATACTTATGTTGTCTTTCGACTGCTTCGTTCTGTTTCTCAGCTTGCTTACCAGCAGCTTTAGCTTTCTTATGACCACTAAAAAGACCGATACCTACACTAGCTGCTAATTGCCACCAGTGACTTTCTACACCAGACTCAGCCATCACCTTCTCGTGTGGCTTCATCATCATCATTTCGTGTTCATTAGCTGGAACACCAAAATCATTTATCATCATATTTTAAAACCTCTTATAGAATCTCGGTGAATAATTACCTTCCCACATCATTGAATTTAAAGACACAGGGAATGGTGAATCATTAAATATCCTCAATTGGAAGTTATCTGATTTTTGATGTATTGGTATAGTAAACACTGATTGTTCACTTAATGCTATATCATTAGCTAAGTAAGCATCAGCCATCTGTGTAGGACTAAGTTTATACCATTCATCTAAATATATAACAATATCATCTGCACTATATACAAGTATATTACCACTACCAGATGCAGGTGCTGTCTTAAATATAATATACTGTTTAACTATATCATAAGTACTAGAATCCTGAAGAACTCCTCCTATTTCAACTCTAACTTTAGTAAGATCATTAGGTGTATAAGTTAAATCAAATGTAGTTTCAGTTCCATCTCCACTTAAAGTTTTTAGTTCACTAGAAGCAGCAGTTAGGGTAATCTTAGGTAATGTTCCTGTAGAATCTACAGTATAAGCATTACTTACTACATTATTTATTTTAACTTTTATCTGCTCATCATCAATATATTTTAAATCAGATTGATCCCATTGATATACAGTAGTAGTTCCATCAGCTGTATACTCTCTTTTACCTTGTCTAGAACCTGTAGATTTAAGTTTAAATCCCATTACACCAGACAACCCTACAGCAAACTTCATTCTAGCTACAGTTAAGGTAGCAGTATAATCTGTTTTCCTTTGACCTTCATCAGTTCTAACATATGTCTTAGGTAATATAATATCTAAATCATATTTCCATCCAACTACTACATCATCTTCAACAGACGTTAAATCTTTCCATTCTACTTTAAAGTAAGGATCACCATCATTTGTAATTACAGTTGGTGTTGTAGTAAATCCAGATTCAATGAACTGTCCAGTTGCAGTTGTACCTTTAATGATTATAACAGGAGTTAATCCTGATACATTATTCCAAGGTATATAACATTTAGAGAATTTATTAGTAGCATCATAATCTACTTTATTATTCCCTGCTGCATTACTAGCTGAAGCATATAGATCCATACAAGGATTAATTCTACTACCATCATTATTAACAATAATAGCGTCAGATGGACTCTGACTTAAACTAGCTACACTTAATGTAAACTGACTACCTTGTTTAGTGACAGCAAACATTTCATCTGAATCAAGAGCCATGCCTTGTACATTACCCATCAGCTGCCAGTTATACCATGACTCCATTACATTGTTTTTACCATCATTATGTGTCCGATAAAAATAAATCTTATTATCTGACTGACTAGACATAGCTAAGAATTGGTTCTGTGGACTCGCAATAAACGTATCTATTGTAGCCGGAACCCACTCATTTACAACTTTACCAATGTCTAATACTTGAGGGTTCTCGTCTTGACCACGTGTGACCATTCCGAATACTCTAGTATATGCTGGAGTTTTACTTATGAAATTAATATTAGTACCCATATCAATAGGATCTACATCTGTATCCATCTCATAGTTAGATATAGTTCTGATTGTAGTTGTAGAAGGTGTTAGAATTCCGTTACCAGAACCCATTAGGAATTGCTGACTCTTACTAAATAGGACTAAACCCTGTGTAGTAGGAATCACACCATGGAGTGCTGCTGGTCGAATTGCTGAACAACTTAAATCTACTGGATCTGAATCAGTCTGTGTCTGAGCAGAGATAGCATAGAAGTTATAGAAATCCTGTGTCTGACTTAAAGCTACATTATCTTTGGATAATATGCCAAGTCTACTGTTATGGAAAAATGATTGTTGTATTTTCTGTCCAACAAAACTGGGTTGTGGATTAGTTATATTATCACCTACTTTTCTAGCTGTCCAAGTTATCTTTCTAAATGTAAATGCATTGGTACCTGTATTAATCAATTCATGTGGCATAGTTGTATCAACTAGACCTGTAGATACGGTTGGATCTACTGTTTCAGCCCAATAACCTCTACCAGAAGTTCCGTCTTCTGCTACAAACTTAGCCCAATATGTATCATATACTGAATCAGTATTGACAACTTTAACTGTTCTATCGTGTACAGAGTTGAAAGGTAATTGCGATACATTATCAACTACATCTTGAACTACATTTAATTTATCATTAGTTACTCCACCAGAAGCAGTAACTTTAAATTCAGTAGCACCACTATTTCTTTCTAAATGTAAAGCGTCGTCATACTTATCTACTGCTAGGTTAGATATATTTAAAGCAAGTATTCTAGTTCGTAATTCAGTTAGTAATTGATCATAAGTAGCTGTAGCAGGGGAATCATACTCTGTTATACTACCTGCATTACTACCGTCAATATCACTAATAGTTACATTATACTTACCTACTGGACTACCAGCTAATACTAATGCAGCTCTAGCTTTTGTCTTATAATTAGGTGCATCTAGTTCTTTAACTGTATATAAGTTATTAGTTATAATAGATGTATCTTGTACAGTTAGTACATCATAATTTGTACGTGTTCCTAATAAATGTGATTGTGCTCCTGAACCGTAAGTAATAGTACACGCTACACCAGTAGTAGCATTCCATATATCAATATCACCTAAAGTTATAGTTCCAACTACATTAGCTCCAGTACCAGCAGCAGATGCTGTTATAGTAATAGTATCATTTGTAACATATCCTGTACCAGCATCCTTAATTGTAATACCAGTTACAACTCCTCCAGAAGCTGTAAGATTAACAGTTGTACTATCTTTATCCCCTGATCCGCTTGTAGCATTAACAGCTACCCCTACTTTATCAGTAGCTCCACTAGTTCCGTTACTAGTTACTGCTATTGAAACAGGTTTAATACATCCTATATATTTTTCATCATTATCTCTATGTATATAGAACCACTTACAATTATCATAAGTAGTTCCAGTACCTAAATTGGATATCCATTTAAATCCTGGTCTTTTAGTAAGACCAAAGGTAGGATCAGGATAACCATTTAAGCATTCTCTTACTTGATTTGGTAGTTTCTTATCATCAGATTGTCTTGAGACTCCCCCTAGATAATTCGGAACTCGTTGTGTTACTGCTGCCATTATCTTTTAAGTGCATGGAATGGTTGATAACCTTGATAGTAATTCTGTTGACCTTGGGGATGACCAAAGAATGTGTACTGACCTTGTTGTGTTTCATACTCTAAAGCTAAAGCTCTTGCGTATGCTTCTTGTTGTTGGAGCATCTGGTACTGACCACTATCTCCTACTATTCTCTGTGATACTAAAGTAGCAGCTCTAGCTGTTATAAAGTCTTGTACTGGTTGAGGTAAATCTACCCAATCATACTCTTTAATAACATCACACTCTATAGTATCTTCTGTCCATTTGTCTGTATGATGTGCTTTATCATATAGTCTACCGTTTCTACGGACAGCATCATACTCCATATTAGCTGCATTTTCTGTTAGTTTTATCTGGATTATATTATTCGGTATGTTAATATAGTCGTCATCGTCTGGGGTGAATTCAACGTGGTTCTCTTTATTGAAAGTCCAGCCTTCAGCTTGAACCTCTCTGTTCACCTGTAGCAACGTATCGTATACAATCGCAACGTCTGGGTTGGTAGTGTCCAACGTGGTTACAGGAGCCTGACCACATGACGACAGGATTTGATTTATAGCGGGTAATTCTTTTGTAGCGTTAGTGGTAGGAAAAGGCATGATTATAATTTGTAAATAAAAAAGGGAGCCGAAGCCCCCTTATATGTGCATAGATAATATATGTAAATATTAACCGTTTGCTGGATATGTTCCACCGAATGCAGCATTGTTTGTTGAAGCTGGTGCAGCACCTGCTAACAATTCAACACAAGCAGCTGGGTTGAGGAAATCCGCACCCATTGCTAAACGTCCGAGAATAACATCTCCTTGGTAAACCACACTAACATCTCCACTAGTAACTTGTACTTGAGGTCCGATAGCTTCGACTACACCTGCAGCTTCTTTCTGGAAGATAAGTCCGCAAGAGTTAGCAAAGTCTGTAGCATTACCATAGTTACCATTGATACCAGTAACAGAAGCACGTGCGTCTTCAGCTGATGCTCCAATGAATGAGCCTACGTTTCCGGGTGATGTAACACCGGGGTTAGTAGCTGATGCAGAGCCATATAGAGTACCATACTTACCGAAGAATGGGATGTTCATTGACTTGTAGATCTTGATGCCTGCAATCTCAATGATTCCGTTTCCTTTCTGTAAGGAGTCACCCTGCTCGTCACGGTTAACTAGACCGTTAGATCCTACAGCTTGGATTAGCTCGTAGTACT
>Ga0208158_1000439_pt1 | contig 14956 bp, 16 predicted proteins | sample 8_EtaG_FD_184081 | JGI IMG/M metagenome (GOLD analysis project Ga0208158, IMG submission 184081) | Marine viral communities from the Subarctic Pacific Ocean - 8_ETSP_OMZ_AT15162 metaG (SPAdes) (version 2) | ecosystem: Environmental > Aquatic > Marine > Oceanic | place: Pacific Ocean | collected...
TCGTTAGTACCTACTAATTCAACTTTTAAAGGATGTTCTGGTTTCTTTTTTATAACTGTTATGTGTTCTTCTAATACAGTACCTATAGAAACTCCATCTACATAAAAATCACTAGTTGTAGAAAGGTCAGTATGAGCGTTTAATAAAAATTGTTTTATATTTATTTTCTTAGGCTCATTAACTCCATCTGTCCAGAATAAAAAATCATCTAAAACATTTATTCCAGTTATTTGGTTATCACTATTGAACTCTAAAACGCTGTTATCTAAGTCAACTAAAATAGGTGTTGTAGGGACAACCCCGCTTGTAGGGTCAGCTTCTAAAACTTTTGCAAGATCTACGTCATACTCCATTATAGCGCTAGTAGTATCATTTGTAATAAACCAATACAGCTTATTGTTTTTTTCATCGCCAATAGAACCAACACATTGATAGGTTTTGTCTGTGATTATGTTTTCTAAACTAGTGTTACCTAAAATATTTTGAACACTACCAACGTCAGAATCTTCAGAGGTTGATACCTGTACGTTTAAAGCTTCTTTATATTGTCCATTAGGTATTATTCTTTCATCAAGGTCTAAATTCATACGACCTCCAGTAAAAGTTTTATTAATATTCGGCATGTATTAGTGTTTTATGTGTTTCGACTTACCTCTAAATACTTGTGTTATTTCTTCTAGTTTAATATTAGACAACCTAAGTTTAGCTTGTCTTATTGATGCAAATCTTTCTTTTTTATATCTACGAACAACATACTCAGGCGTGTTAGCTCTAGTAGATAATATTGCATACATTATACTTTTATACATGGCTTCTTCTGCAAATTTATGAACTTGCATTTCCCCATCTGTACCTAAACTATCACTTATATAATCTAATATCACAGTTTTTCCTGAAACATTAGATGAAAAGTGTATCATACCTTTTAAATTATCTATATAAAAAGATCCATTGTCTTGCGCGTGGCTAGGTTCTAAACCATATCTTCTACCAACGTTAGCTTCAAATATATGGTCATCATAATCATAATCATGCTGCGTGTTTTCACTTGGCTTGTTTGATTTGTAGTTATCCCAAGTAGTAGAGTTAGGATGGTATAATAATTTGTTTCCAGTAGCCTCAAAATTAATTGTAACATCATCAACGGCGTTTATACCTTCTGTGTTAGTATTTAAATCAGGATCACTAGCAGGTGAAAAAGTAGATGTGTTATCAAATGTACCTCCACTACTAACTATTAAAACGTATACAGTATCTAAATTACTTACATCAACTTCTTCAAGTGAAGTAGCCGCAGACATTGTTCCGCTACCGTTGTTAAACTCTATAAAAGAAGTGCCATTTATATTTGGCACGTCAAATATAGTTGGATCCATATTTCTACTTTTTTTGAAATTAGTAAGAAGATCATTCCCACCACCAGCTTTTGGGTTATAACCACCTTGGTTTAAGTTTGTTTGCGCTGTTGTGTCTATTTGCGTAGAAAAACCTATTCTAACAATACCAGCTGTTTTACCTGTTACAGCAGCTGAAGAAAGTGCTTTTGCAGACAAATGAATTACTTCTATATCTTCAACATTTATCTCTTGCCAACAAGCTTTAAATCTACCCGTGAAACCACCATTAATGTTTTGTACCGGATGAAAAAACTCCAATCTATCGTTTTGAACTTTTACCACATGGTTTGTACTAGATGCAGAATATTGTTGTCCTGCAGCGCTAGATCTTTTCCAAGCTGTTTGAATTGCGTTACCAGTTTCTTGAACACTTGTAGAAAAGTCACCATTTAAAAATACTCCATCTGTTGGAATTAAAAAATCGTAACCACCATCGTTTTCTTGTCTTATTTTAAGTGGGTTTGATGTTTTGCTAAGTGTAGGATATAAAGGGTGTTTTATACCAGAAGAATCACTACACGATAACTTAGTATAATTAACATAATCATGAGGTAGTATCATTGTTAGTGATGGCGGTAAAACTATTTCTTGAGACTTAACAGATTTAAAAGTATCAAAACTTAACTCTGCTAAAGCTCTCATAGCGTGAAACTGTACGTCAGTTCTACTGGCTTTACCTATTATTTTTTCTTCTCCAATATAAGCTATCATAAATTGATTTATTATATCATCTAAAGAAGTAAACTGATAATTACCAAAGTTTGAAGAGTTATTATAATACTCGTTTTGTGTTTGATTTAATATTCCCATTTATTATTGTTTTTCTTGTTGAATATCTTTTGCTTCTTCTGCTGCTCCTAATTGATATAAGCTAGGATCTTTCATAGCTACACCCGCTAGCTTTAATATATTTAAAACTAAGTTTGGTTCTTCGGAAGGATGTAGTTCAAAATTAATACTTTCAGCTTCGTTGTATAACTGGGTTGATGGCGTGTTATAGCCGTTCCATTGAACAGTGGTTGGCCTTTTAATATAAGAAGCGTTTATACTGTGGGTAGAAGGAGTTACAGTTCCGTTTTTATCTCTAATTAATATTCCTCTAATATCTCTTCTAGCTATAGGTCTATTTACTGGAGGCGCTGTTAAAGGACTTTCTCTAACCATATTAAATTCTTTTGTAGGTAAAATCTCAACTGGAAAACCACTTACTCTAACTTGACTTAATCTATATACTTCGTCTGGTATAACTATATAGTCACCGTCCATGCCCCAACTAATAATAGTGTTAGATCCAACAGCTGCTTCAAGAAACGTTATTTTTTCTTGTATTATATCTACCATGTCAGCGTATATAGTAGTATTGCCTGGTATTCTTTTAAATTGATTTAGATCATAAAAATACTGCTCAAATATATCCATCTGAGCTTGATTAGCAAATAAGTTAAATTCTTGAGGCGTTATATATCCTCTCTGCTCTTTATTAGCTAAAGCTAAAACTCTTTGATATACTGTATCTATATTTACCATTTATTTACTTTTTTTATAAGGAAACACTTTATTAAGTGTTTGTTTTCTTTTATTGCAACCACAATCGTTTCCTGCTACTTTATGTACAAACTTCTTTATTCCAGTTGCGGTTGTTATTTTTTCTATTGTGTCGCCTAAGCCTTTTGATTTCATAATTATAATTGTAGTTTACGATCGCCCCGTAGGGCGACCGCTCTACAGTTAGATTAATTTAATCTTTTTTCTATATTTGCATATATTTCCATACCTTCATCAGTTTTAAACCAAGCGGCTAAGGCTGAATAAGGGTGTTCATCAAATGGAACTGTACATAGTTTTCTATCGTTAGATCCCCAAGTAAAAGTTCTTTGATCAGAAGATAATTTTAATATCCCCATTTCTGTTGCTTTGATACCAAAATTTCTAAGCACAACGTTCTCATCGTTAACCAACTCTAAGAACAACTGTGGGTTTCTTTTGGCATACAGTAGTAAATCTCTTTTAAGCTCTTTAGAACTCATCTTAGATACTTTAGAGCCAATCTCAACTCTCATAACTGCTTCAGCCATATCTATATCTAAGTTCATAGCTGAATTTAAAGCTTCTACTTCTAGCTCTAAGTAATCTATTTCATTAGCAGCGTTAACTTCTGGTTTTAATTCGTAAAACATTTTTTCTCTATGTGGATGGTAAAGAGATAATAACTTTTGTAAGGTTACTTTGTTTTTAGGAACCATTAAAACTCCTTTTCTAAAAATAATGTGATCTAACCTTTGGTCACCTTTCATTTCTTCTACAAAAACAGTTCTTTGGTTAGAAGTGTATTTTAATTCTCTTTCGTATCCTAACTCTTCGTCAAAGTAATAAATACCAGCAGCTTTGATAGACTTGCTTAAAGGTGTAAGACCGTTTTTTAAAACATAGGTTCTATCTTTTATTTCCCACTTGTCTTTTTTTGGTTTTGTATTTTCTATAACTATTTTTTCTTTTGGTTGCTCTACAACCGGAGCAGTTTCTATAACTGTCTCTTCAATTTGAGGTTCTTCAACCTTTACTTTTTTCTTTGCCATAATATAATATATAATAAAATTAATAAAAATAAAGGGTCGAGGCCGAAGCCCCGACTCTTTAAAATAATTGCGCTTAGTTCATTAACATGAAGTTGTTAGCACCTTGAGTAACTAAACATCTTTCAGATAAGAAGTTAACTGTCATTGCATCTAAAGTAGATGTAGCAGCTCCAACTGATCCTGTGATCCAAGTTTTCATTTTTCTACTTTCTAACTGAGAAGCTCTGTATCTAACGTGTAAGAAAGGTCTAGTAAGATTCTTACCTAAAGACTCATCATACACTGAAGAAGTACCAGCTGGAATAATAACCCCTCTAATATCTTCACCTGCAGTTGCGTTAGCGTTAATACCACCTCTTGTAGCTAGATCGTTTAAGTATTTCCAGTCAGACTTATAGAAGTCATAAGAACCTCTTCTGAATCCAGAGAAACCTAAGTTTAATGCCATATCTTCAGAATTGTTAAATACTCCATAAGAAGTACCACCAGCTCCGTAAGAATTCATTGAAGCTAACATGTCATCTAAAGCTAGAGCAGTTGCTCTGTTTACAAACATCATGTTTTCTTCAATAGCACCGTTTTTATCAAACTCAGCTAATATAGCGTCAAACTCAGCTAAATCAGTAGCAGCGTTAACACCAGTAACACCTGAAGTTTGGTGACCTCTATCTTTAATAGCAGCAAATAAACCTTGTGTACCAACTAGTCCGTTTGCACCACCTAAAATAGTAGAAGCATCAGCAGCTTTTTCAGACTCAATCATACTCATTTCTAAGTAATCCATAAATCTTGATCTAGTTTCACCTTCAGCTTTCATGTACCATAAGTATCCGTTTTGACCGTCTTCACCTGTAACTTCAACCCAACCAACTTGAGAAGCATCAGAACCTGAAACTTCGTACTGATCTTTAAGAATAATTGGCTTGTTAGTAAACGTAGTGAAAGAAGGCTTAACAGATCTAGCGCCAGAGTACTCAGTTCCTTTTGAATTTTCAGAACCAAATACTAATACTCTAACATCATCATCACCATCAACAAAGTTCATGTCACTTAAGTGAGCCGCACCGTAAGGCAAGGCTGTAAATGTAGCGTTACCAGCCGCAGCTACAGTTACCAAAGCAGTAACAGTTTGTCCACCACCAGCGATTAAAACTTGATCACCAACTCTAATACCATGAGTCGTAGTTAAAGCTACACCATCAATATCATGAGTAATATCAACAGTACTAGCTGATGCGGTATTTATTGCAGCTTTATAAGATAAGTGTAATCTACCTTGTTCTGACCAAACAACTTGATCAGCTGACATAGCTTCTTCCGCCCCTACTTGTCCTAAGAATCCTGAAATTGTACGTTTTCCGTAAACTTCAGCTTCTTTTTCCATCAAGTCTGGAAGGTATTGCTGTGCCCATCCATTATTTTGGATGTCTAAATAATTATCCGACGTTATTTGCTGTACTGGAGCAGCTTGAAACGACGTTCTTGCAGTAATTGCCATTTTTTTGTAATTTTAAATTGTTATTAATTTTTAAGTTTAAATTTGAAATCATTAGAATTATTACCAAGCACCCTTACTTTTATACCACCAGCATTGATCTCACCGCCGTGTTGTTGTCGTGGATCCATATTGATGTTTTTAGCTTTGGCTACGCTATTTTTTAAAGCGTCAGCCTTACCTTGTTCGTAAAAGTGACTAGCAATTTTATCAGCATTCATAGCGGTAAACATCGATTTATGATAACCTTTAGCGTCTTCCATTTCGTTGTTTTTGTTCAAGAACTTCTTGACAAAATTATTAATGTCGCTTTGAGTACTCTTTACGGTGTCAGAGTCTTTAACGTTAAACCTAAATCTTTTCTCCCCGATGTTATATTCAAAACCTTTGAATTCTTTGTTAAAAAGTTTGTTAGTTTTATTTAAAAACGTCTTGTGTTGCTTTTCTGCTACTTGTTGCTGCTCTTTTGATTCCTTGTTGTATCTGTTGAAAAAATCAACTGCTTTCTGTTGCTCACCCGTGAGCTTAGAACCATACTTGATATCTTCATAATATTTGGACTTTGCACCGTCCAGGTGTTGCCTTGCCTGAGCAACTTGCTCCTTCATGGCTAATTTTTTTCTTTTAATATCTCTATCCTCGTCCATATCTTCGTCGTAAGAAAAATAGTCTTCCATCATAAAGTCTATTTCCTCGTTGTCTAGATGAGGTTTTGTTTGTTTGTAGTATTCTTTAAGTAAAGTGTGGTTATCTAATTCAGAATAATCTTGGTTTAACTTAACGTAATCTTGTAAATCACCACCAGTGTCTTCCATAAACTGCATTAGTTTTTGAATGTTCTCAGGAAGTTCTTTCCCAGTAGCCTCTGCTTCAGTAACGGCTTCTTCAACTTGCTCTACAAGCTCCTCTACTTCTTCCGTTATTTCCTCTACAACTGGGCTTTCTTGTGTTTCTGCTTCCGGTTGTATTTCTTCTTGTTTTTCTGAGGTGTTGGCATCTTCAACGAGTTCAACCACTCCTCCGTCGTCAACGTTGTTTTCAACAACTTCTTCTTTGGTTTCATTTACTTCTTCTGGTTTTTTACTTAAATCTACTTTTGTGATATTGCTATCTTCAGTTTTCCTTAGATCAACTTTAGTTACGTTGTCTACTTTTTCTTGAGTAACCTCTTCAGTTACTTCTTCTTTTTTGTTTTTTGCCATAATATAATATAATAATAATTAATAATTTTACTGCGGTCCGAACATAGACATATCGGCAGGACCTCTACCACCTAGTATATCATTACCTGATGACTCAAACTTTTTAGCTGGTTGATTGCCTTTTCTTTGTTCTATTAATTCAGACTGTTGACTAGCTTGTATTCTAGTTCTTTCATCTTTACGATCTTCTTTTTCTTTTTCTTTTCCCTTAGTGCTTTCTACTTCCATACCTTTTAATTGCACGTTGTACTGGAACTCTAAAGCCATCAACTGTTGTTTAGCTTGTACTTCTTGTTGCATTTTTTGTAATTCAAGCTGCGCTTTTAATTGTTCTAGTTGAGCATCTGATTGTGATAACGCTTGTTGCTTTTGAACTTCCATTTGCGCTGCTGCTTGCTGTGTCTGCATATTAGTTTGCGCTTGCATCTGCATATTTTGTTGAGCAACCATTTGGTCTTGTTCTGCTTTTTTCTTTCTTCGTATCTTTAAAACTTGATTAGCTAATTTAACATTGTTTATTTGCCTAACGTCTATAGCGTCTTCAAGATTAATACTTTGTTGTTGCAGAGACATTTGTATGTTGTTTTCAAGCATAGCTTTTTCTTCTTCGTCTGGAGCTAATTCTAAAAATATACCAAAATCATATAAATGTAATTCAGACATTTCTTCTAACGTTGCTACGTTGTGAACACCTATTGCTTGTATAAAAGCGTCTTTAGTTGGAGAGTATTCTATAATGTCAGATATTCTAAGTGACAAACATTCTGCTGTTTCTGCTGTTAAAAACAAACCAGCGTTTAATATATGTCTAGTTGCTGTGTTAGAATTTGCCGCTGCTAGTTTTTGTACGCCAACTAAAGCCTTAGCATCTGGAGTAGAACCATCTCTAGCTTCGTTTAATCCAGTTACATCTCTAATCATCTGTAAGTAATAATTATAATTACCTATAAGCGCTTGCATTTTATTGCCACCACTACCAGATGTTATTTCTTGAATAGGTACTTTACCTGGATTCATATCTCCGTCTGAAGTAAAGCTTCTACCAATTACAGATCCTGTTTGAAAAAACATATTTAATGCTTCTTGTGGACTGTAGTTTGTGCCATTACCTAAATCAACCTCAGCTAAACCATCGGCATCTAAATAAACACCATCTGGTACCATACGTGACATTACTTGTTGCAACTTTAAATGAGTAAGCTGTATCATATCAGCAAAACCTGTAATACGTTTTACTAACGAATCTATTTTACCTTTGTACATCCTAGGCGCAACTATAGAATAATTCATTTTAACTTTTGTAAAATCACTTTTAGGACGCATCATGTTTTTAGCCATTTCCCATTTAAGTAATTTACTAGTACCAAGAACCATAGCTCCTTCATATAAACACTCTATAGCTCTGTGTAATCTTTCGTATCCACCTTCTTTATCTGCCGGTGGGTTAAACGTGTCTTCTTTCTCAATAGCTTTTAAAGCTCCTGTTCCAGTTTCTTTCATTTTATAAACCTCGTTCATATAACTCTTAAAGTTAAAATACAATATTTGAACTTGGTTGTTGTCTATGTCTCTATATCTTCCGCCACCTTGTTGGTAGTCGTTGGTATGTACAGATCTTGTTTGTATTATTTCTTCTAAATCACTTGGTGTTAGATGTGGGAATTGTTTAGCTAGCTCGTTTATAGGTATTGTCTTAACTTCACCAACGTAGTAAACGTCATCAAAATATGGTGATTCAGTATACGAGTAAACTAAGTCTGCTGGATCAACGTAATCTATAATAACACCTTCTGAAGTATTAAATCCAGTTTTTACAGCTCCAATACCTAACACAGTTAAATCTCTATAAAATCTCTTTTTAATTAGCTCGTAATTATTTCCATCCATTAAAACGTTTATAGCTTGTTCTTCCGCTATCTCTACAGACTGTTTATAAGTTAACTGCATGTGAAGATCTAACTCTTCTTGTGACTCTGGTAACGTTTCTGGATCGTTCTCGTATAAGTTAACGCCAAAAGCTTCTTGTGCAAAATCATTCATTTCTTGAGTTTGCATATCTCCAAGTATAGATTCCATATACTCAGTTCTTTTTGCTACTCCATAAGGATCTTGTGAGTAAGCTTTTATATCATACATCCTTTCAGCAATACCGTTTACAACAATATCAACAAACTTAGGGATAATTGGAACTGGCGTCCAATCAAGGTTTAAGTAGCTTAAGTCACCGTTTATAGATAACTCATCTTTATATTTTTGAATTGATTGATTTCCACTAGCGTATAATCTTAAGTTGTGAAAATTGTTTTGATTAGTAGCGTATCTATTGTAACCGCGGTCTTTATTAAACCACTCGCTTTCAATAGCTTTAGCTACTTTTAACCCGTAGTCATAACTTAGCTTTTCAGCATCGCTTACGACTTGACTAGGAAAATAATTATTTATAACAGACTCTGCCATATTTTACTTTATTATTTTTGATGCGTTTCCAGTGTTAGTATACTTCGCAATATTTATATTTAACTTTTGTTTCTCTATTTTAGCGTTTGGAGCGTATAAATGTCTGTTACAAGCCATAATAGCTAATCCAGAACTTATAGACGCATCAAACTTTGTTCTTTTGTTTATATCAAATCTAGCCCAATCGTTTAGTGTTTCGTTGAAATATATGTTTCCGTAATTCCCATCACCTAAATGACCAACGTGACTCTGTATGTACATTTCAATAGCGGCTGCATGAGCTTGCTTTATATCTTCACTTGAGTTAGGTATACCACCTATTTCTTTTTCTGTTACAGATAACTTGTTCCAAGTTCTATCTGGTCTATTCATTGAGTAACCCCTATATCCTCTTCTTCTTAAATAGTACAACAATCTAGGTTTATTGTTCTCACAAAGCAATGGCATTCCGTAAAATACTAAAGCCATTAATATATCTTCAAAAAATATATCCGCTGTTGGTGGTCTTGACACGTACTCCAGGAACATGTGGTTTGGAGGAGCGTCTTCCATACTAAACTTAGTTAGCCCGTGTAAAGCTCCATTAGATCCTTTACCATCAACAGTTCCTGATATATCGTAACTGTCACAACCAAAAGCTCCTATATGTTCGTTTGCAGGATACTTAATACCATTTTTTACAATTATCTTGTTCTGCATATGTTGAGGTGGAACCCAACTTACTTTAAATCTACCTTTTGGATCTGGATAAAATATAACCTGTGTATCTTTTACTCCATTAACCCATTGAAAGTTTCCTGTGCTTATATTACCTTGTGCGCCTATTCCTTCGTTATAATCTATTTGCTCGTATATTTTAGCTAAGTTGAATATAGAGTTTTTAGCTTCATCTCTAAACGCGTGCTCTGTAGTTCTTGGAAATTGTCTATAAAATTCATTTAATCCATCACTATCAGATTTAAGTCCTTCAGCCTCGTTGTTCCAATGCTCTATTATACCTACATCAATTAATTCACCGTCTGGTCCGAGTACATCATTATCTGGACTATCGAAGACTGGATATCCGTATTCATCAATAAAGCCTTCGTAGTTCCACTCCATTGGGATAAAAAGAGAATATAAACCAGATTTTGTTTGTCCATTACGATTTCGTGAGGTAACGTCTGAAGCATTGTATAGTTTTTTAAAATTTCCTCCACCTTTATCTAAGGCGTTTGAAGTACTACCCATCATACATTTTCCTACTATTCTACTACCTAGTCGCAAACATGTTTTTGTAACTCTCCAGTTATTTAATATGTTATCAGGTCTTTCCCATTTACCACTTTCATCATGTACTAATAGGTTTAGCTTTTCACCATCATAACTGTTGTCTCCTGTGTTTTTCCAATCGATAGTTGTATCTAAGCCTTTAATATCTTCAAGTTGTTCGTTTGCTGTGATCTTTTTTCTTGTAAACTTACTAGCTGGTACCCTATACGCTAATTCAGATTTAGGTCTATCCATTCCATCTTGTATAGGTTTAAAAAAGAATGGGTAGTTAATTGATATAGGAACAACTTTGTCTGTAAACATTTTCTTCGCATCTGCACCTGATTTTGATAGTATACCATATCTACTATCACTTGATATAGTAGCTAAATTAACTGTTTCTGCTGATGACATAAAAGAAAATCCTGATCTACGGTTTTTAAGGTAGCATATTCCGTAACATCTTTTGTCCGCTTTACAGGCTTCCCAGAATATATAGAACAATCTGTTTGCTTCTCTAAAGTCTGGAGCTCCAACATCAATCTTACTCCATTGTAAATACATATAGTGCGTACCGGTTATCCAGGTTGGTTTACCATTATTCGTGAACCAGAATCCTTCATCTCGTCGTTTGAATTCTTCATCTATGTAATCGTACCATTTTTCTTTATTATTTTCCGGATAATTCCTCCAATCGAATATGTTCTTGATCCTCTGGAGCTCTTTAGGATAGTCCTGCTTAACCCATTTATTCTTTGGATGCTTATATACTTCTTTAGGTGGTTTCGGTAGCGCTATAATTAAATTTTGTATCTCTATAATTTCTCCTATAACTCCATTGTGTGATAACACAATTAAGTCGTGTTCTTTGTTGTAACCATATTTCCACTTCTTACCTCTGTTCATTCTGGTAATCGTGGTCTTTTTAATGGGTTCTACTGTATTAACTAAACTTTGCTTGTACATTACTTAGATCTACCTTCTGCGAATCCTTTAAAGACTTTTTTCTCTGCCTCTTCAGGTGCTTTGCCCTCGAGTAAGTTTTCTTCTTCTTGGATTCTGTTAAGTATTTCGAATGCGTCAAATATAGCTAGTTTTTTAGTAGCCGCGGCATTTTTTAATCTATCTGCTGATATATCGTCGTCTGAATCTACAATCGGTTCTTTAGCGACTTTAATCAGTTCTTCAACTGCTCTCTGCCCAGCTTGGATTATACTCCTCTTCGTTTCCTTCGTATTCATATTTAATTGTAATAAATTGTGTCATAACTCTATATAGTCTCTTTCCATCAACTACAAACTCGTATGTTGAAAAAGGTGTGAATCCTACTAGATCTCCTTTTTCGTAAGAACCGTCAGTATGCTTAACGATACCGATACACGACTCTTCTTGATCTACTCCTAATTGTTTTCTTTCTTTGATAGGCTGTACAAAACAATATCCTCTAGGAGCCTTCCACTCTCCGTTTCTTTTATATAAAAAAACTTGATCTTCTTTTACAAGATAAGTGTTTTCATCAAAATAACTTCTACTATTCTTTTCGTTACCTCTAACGTCATGCCAACGCCTAAACACGTTGTGATGTGTTATAATAGTATCTCCAGGTTGTATCTCTGTTTCAAAAGCCGTAGGAACTGATTTAACAATAGCTTCTCTATTTACAAATTGATGGTTATAAACCTCAGTGTTAATTATAAGATCTTTATTACCAACTTTAGTGGTATTGTTATATCTATTTCCTTTTGGCTCTATAACAAAGTCAAAGGGCGCTTTCATTAGTACTCTAGATTGTATTCTACAGATACCGCCATATTCTTGTTAAAGTCTTTCCACGGTAAGACATCTTTATTTTTCTTTATATAAATAGAATATTTATCTTTCTCTTCTATAATATCAGATATTGTATGTCCCCCGTAAACTTCTTGACCAACAGCATAATGCATAGCGTCGTTTTTATAGTCTTTACCTACAGTAATTTTTCTAATCAGTTTTGACATCTTCTTTGTGATTTATAGTACCATCTTGAATGTTAATGTCAGCTGTACCATAAGTCTTTTCAAAGTCGACTTGCATTTTACCTAACTGTTCTTGCAATACCGATACGTGGTGTAAAAGATTGTGCTTTTTACTTTCCATAGATCCAACTTCTAGTTGCGCTCTATTAATATCGTTAATTACTGATTGTACTTGATTTAATTCTTCGTTTGTAATTTTAGAAGGTTTTTCAGCCTTCAACTCCTTGATTTTCTTGTTTGTGTTTTTTGCCATTTTATTTAATTTAATTTAATTTGTTTTGTTTTTAATATTCAAAGTTTAATATAAAAGATACTGGTGACTGTATATACAACTCGTCGTTATTTGTTAACGCAGCTGTGTGTGGAGACGTTAAAGTTATTTGAACATCTGAATCAATACTTTTTATAGTACCTACCGCAGCTCCATCTTGTGCAACTAAAACGTCACCCGGTGACATTGTTATTCTTGGATCTTTTGTATCTACTGTTAACACAGCTGTACCAAGAGCAGCTAAGTCACCTGCATCTGTCATGTTTATCGTAACTGTACTAGCAAAATTAGGTGTACCGGTAGATCTAAAAGCCATGTAATAAGTAGTAAATCCATCCGCACCTATATTTGGAGCTGACGATCCTATTTGTTCTGTTCTAGGTGCAAACAATATTTGAGTATTATTTGTGTCTTTAGTCATTTCGGATATTTTTATATTTGACAAGGCTGGTGAATCATCTTTATCCTCAAAGTCAACAAAACCAAAAACAAAATTACCTAGTTGTTGTGCTGATAAAGCCGCATCTGAAGTACCAAATGTAAAATCTCCAGACGTTGCAAAATACAACTCACCCGCTAAAGACTGAGCAGTTCCATCGTTACCTCTTATAATAGCCGTTGCACCCATTAAACGCGCCGTCCCTGTTGGTATCTTAAAACCGTGCCAATCAAATAAAGCGTCGTTAGCGTTATAAGCCCCGCCGTCCATATCGCCAACAACAAAAGTTGTAGGCTTTACTGTTGTTGTAAAGAATTTTCCGTGCATATTTTTATTTTTTTACTTTTTCTAGTGATCTACCGCCAAAATAAGCACCGATCACAGTTATTAATACTAATTGTAATAAGTCTACCCACGAAGCTTTAACTTCAAAAGCAATAACACCAGCGTCTATAAAAACTAATAACACTGTTGATACTACTAGAAATATTAAAACTAGTGGTCTTATATTTTTACTTAACCAAGAGTCCGACTTCATATCCATCGACCATCTTTCAGTTACTTGCTTTTGCATCTCAGCTTCGTAACCCATTATCATATCTTTTATTTTCTTTTCGGCATCAAGCTTTTCTTCTTTAGACGTATGTAGGTTATCTATAACTCCACCTACGCCTTTTATTAATTCAGTAGCTCCACCTGAAAATATACTTGCTAATATACTCATTTTTATTGTTTAAAAGTGTCTCTTAGTTTTTTTAACTTCTTTATCTTTTTATTGGCCTCTACTTTAGATATTCTTTCTCGAAACAAATCTTCTCTTACGTCTTGGATCATAGAATCGTAATGTTCAAATGATTCACTTTTTCTTCCTGTGAATTCTTTGTTCATTGATTTTGATTTACTAGTTTTGTATGTTTCAGACTTAGATCCTTCAGGTAAATCTTTTTCAATTGGTGAACTCTTAAAGCTCATACCTCTCATTTTAAATGCCATATTTTGTTTTTTTAAATGTTACCGTTGTTAGCGTCATCTTCCCAAGGAAAACCATGATCTCCAGCTTCTTTCCACTCACCGTAAATATTAATCATGTCTTTACCATTTATAGTTTCTCTTGCAAATGTATCGCCATTATATTTTACATAATCATCTCCATACTCTAGCTTACCAGTTTTCATATCAGTAGCATGTCGCATTTCGTGATTTATTACTTGTCTTTCTTCTTCACTACCAGGTATTATTTTATCGCTTATATATATAGTTCCATCCATATTAGCTTCACCTAACACTCCTTCTTCTAGTGGTTTTCTGATAACAGGTGTTCCAGGAATAGATGCGTCACCACCAGCTTCAGCACCAAAACGCATTTTTGTTCTGATCTCTCCACCAACAGCGTAATTACCTCTACTTCTACCTAGTTTAAACCCCATATTATCTATCTTTATCTTTTATCATATCATCTATAGATTTATTAAAAACCTTATCAGTGTATGATTTGTTATTATAAAAAGTACTTCTTTCTGATACTGGTAAATCTTCTTCACCTAACAATACTCTATATATTCTACTAATCAACTGAGAACATTTAAACGATGTTTTAAATACCGAGTACTTTATTGTTGTTCTGTTTCTGTGTCTCCAGGTTTCTATCCAACCTAACCTTCGTAGTTTCTCCCAGCGATTCTTATCCCAACTCATGGTATAAGTACCATCTATAAACTCTTGTCGTGTAAATCTTCCTTTACAATCTAAATAAATTAATAATTCTAAATCTGCGTCTGTTAATCCGTAAGTCTTACAAGCCCACTTTCTTGTGAGCCTGTAATACTTAAGGATATTCATTTCACGCAAATCTT
>Ga0208158_1000440_pt1 | contig 14929 bp, 21 predicted proteins | sample 8_EtaG_FD_184081 | JGI IMG/M metagenome (GOLD analysis project Ga0208158, IMG submission 184081) | Marine viral communities from the Subarctic Pacific Ocean - 8_ETSP_OMZ_AT15162 metaG (SPAdes) (version 2) | ecosystem: Environmental > Aquatic > Marine > Oceanic | place: Pacific Ocean | collected...
CTTCCAGGGTTCTTCAAGTTATTAACGTAAGTACCTAAGTCCTGCTCAACTCCACCACTTAAAATAACAGTTCTACCATCACTACTTTTATGCAATTTATCTTGCAAAAGTGATAACGTCTGACCTGCATTAATCGCTCCAGCATTACTTAAAGCAGACATCGCAGTAGTGCGTGTTGCCTCCATTTGCTTTTGCTCTTTTGCTGTCTTTAACTCATTTTCTAATTCATTTATCCTTTTATCTTTTTCCTGGGCTGTCTGATTTGCATCCTCCCAAAGAGGCTTATACATACCCTGATCTTCTAAAGCTTTTTTACGGTCATCGTAATACTCCCCTATTTTACTCTTAGCGTTTTGGAACGCTTTCTCTTTTTCGGCTAATTGTTGCTTTAAAGCTTCAAATTCAGCTAAAGGAACAGTAGGAGTTTCAGGTGCAGCAGGTGCTTTTAAAGTTTCAGAAGTAGCCACGGGCTGTTCTTCAGAAGTCACGGACTCCTGCTGAATAACTTTTTCTTCAATCATAATTACTCAGTTACAGGTGTTGTAGGTGTCTCAACTGTCTCTTCTTTAACGACAGCTTTCTTCTTTGGTGGCTTTGGTGGGCAAGCAGGAGGATTAATTTCCTCAAACCTCATTTTTTCAATTGGCATAGTAAATAAATGCTCTTCAGTATTATTCTAATGTATTAATTAACTTCAGTCTCGGTTGCAGTAGGGAGAACTTCACCTTGTACCAAAATATCTCTAAATTCTTCTCTATCTATGACTTTTTGATCAAATAATGAGGTCAAAGCTGTTATATCTTGTCCAATTAACCTTTCAATATCAAAATCACGACTAATTTTGACTTCAGGTGGCTCAATTCCTAAATAATTAGCCGATAAGTTAAACACTTTTTGTAACTTTTGCTCTAACTCAAGAGAGACCATCGAAAGCATTGAATTTGTGTCAACACGATCTAAACGCCTTGCATCTGCTGATTCTGCTACAAATTTCTGTTGAGATAAAGTACTAATTCCTAAAGTTGCCATCTGAAGCTGCAATTCTTGTATCTCATTGGTCTGAGCTTCAAATGCACTACTTGCTGGCTCGACATAATACACCTTATTCCCAGGTTGAGTCGCCATTGCATAGTTAACACTAATACTCATGTCCTTCGTCTGATCATCCCAACCTTCTAAGACCAACATTGGTTGAGAAGCTACATGCAAACTATGAATTAAGTCAGCTTGACGCTGAAAATGTGCCAAATTTAAGTACGCAATATCTAATAATGGTGGTTTACTCGTCAAAGTATCAGTTTTACCTGAATAAACACTAACTAAAGGCACTTCACCTAGCGAAAACACACCAGAATCCACTAATTCATAGTCTTTTTCATTTTCTGGACCATCAAAATTACCTGCATAACTACTATCTTCCAAGTTAATTAGGTCTTTTTTAGGTGAAACCTTCCGATAAATACTAAATTTGCCTGGTTCTATCACCCTAACTTGATCAAATACCTGTTCACCAAATTCTCCTGACGGTACAACAGCTTTTTCAGCAATTCTTACCTGTATCAGGCTCCCATAATTAACTTCTCGGTCTAATCTCCAACCATAAATGTTCGTTGGATCAATTTCTATCCAATATGGCCTTCTGTTCTGCGCTCTTTCTTCTGCCAGACTTAATGCCCCTGTTGGTGCAGGATAATCAACCAAAACATGACTCTGACCATAGGTCAAAGAACAAATAAGTACCCTTCTTGCATATTCATCTAAATCCGATCCACATCCATCAACATCCTTAGCAAAAACATCAGTCCAATATGGATCGCCTATTAAAGTAATAGGCTTCCTCATTATTAAACCTGTTGCTGCTCTAATTAATCGCTGCGTATATGGTGAGAATACTGCTCGATTTACTCTAGATAAATAAGCTGTGTAATCCTCTCGTGGCTCAAGGGGAAGAAAAGCTTCTGAATTATCTCTTAAATATTCAGTTCCATTAGTAACGGCCTTCATAATTTCCCACCCCTTTACCATATCCATCACTGCACGGGTGCGAGTAAATGGACTATCAGAACCACCTACACTGGTAGAACTAGTTATGTTGGTACGAATTGGGCCAGGAACGGCATACGTCACGGTTAACCTCTTCCTTTATTTTGCGTTAAACCTAAACAGTAGGAGTAATAGTTCCACTTGTTTGGAAACTTACACTAACGCTTTGTAAATCACCTGTAGAAGCACCGAAATCAGCACTAGTCACAACACCAGCAAAAGTAAATTTCTTAGTGCCATCACCAAGGTATAACTCAAATTGAGCGTCAGCAGCATCTTCAGTTACTAAAGCTTCTTTAATAAACTCATCAGAAGCTCCACTGCCTTCTGCCGTGTATAAAAGCTCAACAGAACCAGAACCAGAGATCAAAGATCCGACATAACTACGAGAACCTGCACCATGAGCAGTGCAATCTAAAACATCTTTAGACACACTAAGACTCCAGCCTGTTGTAGAAGCAATAGCAGCAGTTGTACCTGCACTGTTCTTGAACTTTACGGAGCCTTCTTCGCCACGATAGAAAGCCATGATCTAGAATAATAAAAGACTATCTTCAATAGTCTAACTGGTACTGTCTACTTTTACAGTATTTTTTGTAGAAGGTTTTGATTTGTTTGCCATATACTGAGCGCATCTGGGATCCCATAATGCAGGATTTCTTTTTCCCTTCACAGCTTCCACTGCATCTAACTGTTCTGGCGTTAATTCCATTGTTTTAGTAAATCCTATACCCAGTCTGCCCTAAAGTCTCAGGTTTTGCCAAATTAAACTGTTGTAAACATAAATACCCGAAAGCATCAAAAGCATGATCAACACCAAGGTTTTTATTAGGTAGACCCGTATTCGGTGCATAAGTCAACGTCCTTAAAGACTTAATCAACTGTTTACATCTTGGGTGAATATACGTCCTCCTACTACCACTCGCATCTAATAAAGCCGTATTAACAGCAGTAATTTTATCCCTTATCTTCCACGGCGCACGTGGACTTGAAACATTAAATCCACTCCTCCTTAAAATACTATGATCAGTTGCACCAACTCCACTAGTTTTCCTCGCTCCTCCTGTTGGGTCAGGACATGCTATTACTCGTCTATCCACCCCATATCTGCGTACGACTTCTTCTGCAAAGTCCCATGTGGTTGCCCCACCTGTGAGCATGATTTCGTCAAACACATACAAGTTTTCCCCATCTTTAACAGCACATATCCCTGACATTGGATCTACGTTAAAATCAACTCCTAAAAGTATTGGCGAAACTGTTATATCCTTCGCATCTACAGAAATATTGTCATCTCCAAAACTAATAGCCACTAATCCACTTAAATTCTCGAAGCTGGCTTCAAATTCCTGCCTAAATGTTCTTTTATCTAAACCCGCCCTCGCTGCTTCGATTTCATGTTTTGGTACGTTGCCCCCCTCAATTGTTGTAAAACACCATCTTTTCCAGTCATTCGTAGGATCTTCTTGGCAATAACACCACAAGTCATAAAACCAACTCGCTGTTCCATCTGGTGTTGAAATAAATAATGCCCATCCTTGTTTATCAGCTAAAGCTGGTCTTATTACTTCAAACCATACCTCCGCATCCATAAAAGCGGCTTCGTCTAAAACTACCCCCGCTAAACTTCGACCCCTCAAGGCCATCGCATTTTCTGTCCCTTTTAATTCAATTACTGAGTCATTTATTAATTCGATCTTTAAATCTGACTCGTTTTTAGACTTGATCCATACCTGTGGTACTAAGCGTTTTAAGACCTTCCATGCTATATCTTTTGCCATCCTATATGTTGGCGCACAATAAAAATATGTTTCCCCTGGCCTCTCAATCGCTGCCTTTAATAATTCAATACAACTTAAATATGATTTCCCAAATCTTCTTCCAGCTACTAATACCCTAAACCTTTTCTTACTATTGAAAACTTGACCCTGCGCCCATCGAAGCCCTAATTCTTGCTTGTTTTTAACAGCCATACCCTAATACTAATACCTTTTTTTGCACTATACCCCCTCTACGACTAACTGTTTTTCTCATTTAAAGGTATTATCTTATTATCAATAGTTTTTCCGTGATTAACTGTGAGCGATTCGGCAGCTAGATTTGACCCCTCTTATTATGACGGTTATGTTGTACCCGACCCAGAAACACTAGGGAAGTCAGGCAAAAGAAGTCCGATTCTAAGACAGCAAAGGATTCAACGACTTTATAAAAGACAATTAGAAGGTTTACCTGTGAGGCAACTCGTTTTGGATCATGCTCATAAAGAACAAGTTTCTGAAAATACGGCTTGGAGCGATTGGAAGGCAGTTTCAGAATGGAGTAACAAAGATTGGGAGTTTGATAAAGAAGACCTCATCCCCCGTCTCCAGCATTTAAGAATTAATCTCTTTAATCGGGCAGTTAAAAAAGGTCAACTTCAAACTGCTGCTCAGATTCTTGACTCATTAGGCAAGGTTGTTGGCGAATCTGTTGAAACTATCAATATCAATGCACCTGAACTCAAGATAAAGATTGAAGATAAGGAATAGTATTCTATTGATGTAAATTAATACTTGTTTTCAGATAATATTTTAGGTTCAGGGCTGTTGGCGTATGCCAGCATACGTCTACTACTCTCCCCCCTTTGAGGCCAAATCGACTACGTCTACTCGCTGTAGTTATTAGAGTAATATTTTAATAATGACTCTGAAAAGTTGACGAGTCTCCGCTAAGTATAAACAATTAAAAAATATTGCAGCGTTTAAAATATATTTAAAAAATTATAATTGCAGCACTAAATATTTTTATTAATCTTGCTTGTGATCTATACAATATTAGGCTAATATAAGATTAATAAACCTGTGTACTTCTTATGATTTAAAAATTTTTTATTCTTGGCTTTCATTCTGCCATCAATAAAAAATTAATTAAGTCATTCACAAGCATCTGAGGTTTAACTCTATAAAAAACTATCTCCTAGCTACTAGCTAGCGACTTTCCGAAATGCCAGACACATTAACTATTCCTATTCGTTGGGGAGATCTAAACCCAAGTCAACAAATCCAATTTGTAAATACCATCAACTGTGTTGCAAGGTGGTCTATGTCTTACGAGATCGAAGAGCAAAAGGATAGAAGGGAGTCAATTAAAAAAGAACTTAAGTATTTAGAAAATTTATTATTAGAAAGACCGGTCTCCCAAATCCATACTAATTGATCCAATGCGTACTTACTTAATCGTTCTATGTCTCTATGTGTTCGGTGGCTTTATGTTTTATAAAGCTATCGAGTCAGGATTAAACCGATCCACACAAATACATTGCCAGAACCAAGTGCAAGCGGCTTGCAATTATCTTGCTCAAAAGAAATGATGACTTTTAAAAACATTCAACTACATTCTTGGCTTTCCAATATTCCCAAAGGTTATGAGGTTACCTTCTCAAAGCTTCAAGAATACAAAGGAGAAACACAATTAAAACTAGCCATTATTAAAAAGGAGAATTAAACCAATGCCAACAAAGACCCGAACCAACAAAGAAACTCACACTAAAATCTCTAGTGAGGAGTTGTTATGTGATCAGGTAATATCTTTCTTTGAGAAGGGTTACCAGTTCAAAAAAGACTGGAAAAAAACTTCCACTAGTGGGGATATTATCAATTTTTCCACTGGTAATTTTTACAATAATTCAAATGTCATTTATTTATTAATGGCACAAGCCATAGGAAACTATCAGCACTCGCTATGGTCTGGGGTTTCTCAAGCCTCAGGAAAAAAGACCAAAAAAGATAAGGGTGACGGGTTACAGATTCGCAAAGGTGAGCGCGGGAGTCGTATTATGATGCCTATTTTCATAAAGAAAAAAGATAAAACAGGAAATTATATTTTAGATTCAAATGGAAAACCAGTTCAATTCTGCTCAGGTTTTAGACCGACTTGTGTATTTAATATCGATCAATTTCTAGATTGCGATAAAAAGGAAAGTATTATCAAAAAATATACAATTGCAAGCGCTCCAGATGCACAAGCAGAATCCAAAAAAATTGAACATAAGGAAAGCCAAAAGATGATAGATAAATATCTATCAACTGAGAAAATATCTTTTGCTCATGGTGGAAATTCTGCCTATTATTCTCCCACTACTGACCATATCCAGATGCCACCAAAAGAGGCTTTTAGTTCTACCTGTGGATATTACGGAACGCTATACCATGAGGCTTTACATTCAACAGGAAAATCAGACCGTTGTAATAGGCCTTCTTTATTGGCACCAAATAGCAACCGTAAGATGTACGCCTTAGATGAGATTATCGTAGAATTTGGAAGCGTGATTCTATGCCATGAGCAAAAAATATCAACTATAGATAAGCTTCAAAATTCAAGTGCTTACATTGAGCATTGGATTGAGATTTTAAAAGAAAATAAAAAAACTATATTGCAAGAGATATTAAGTCAATCAGTAGAGGCAGTTAACTATTTAAAGAATGCTGGAGAGAAAAAAGATGAAAAATAAATCATTAATTTCAGGAAAAAGAGGCAGTGGAAAACTGCCTCTAAACATCATTATTTTTGGAAATACTCCAGCGGGCCACACCTGTGGAATAGGAGCAAAAGATTGTAAAACTCTTTGTGTAAAAAACAAAGAGAATAAGCGCCAAATAAAAACATTTAATTCAACAGAATTTCTTTGTTATGCCTCACTAAGTGAGCTGCAATATGAATCAGTATATAATGCAAGATGGTCTAATTATCGGTTGATAATGAAAGCAATAAAAGAAAATAGATTAGAACAATTAATTATAGATAGTATTACAGGGTTACGATCCAAAAGGTCAGAATATATAAGGTATCACGAAAGTGGGGACGTGATCAATCAATCCCACCTAATCGGAATAAATAACGCAGCGGAATATTTATATAAGGAACATGGGTTAATCAGTTATTTATATACTAAATCACTCCCATTATTTGACGGGTTTAAGGTTAGTAAAGGTCTAAGGGTTACTTGTTCACTAGGTGGAATACATGACCAAGAATATTCAAGTTTATTTAAAAAAAAGTGTAGGGTTATTTATTTACCTGACGAGTCAAAAGGTCAACCGATAGATCATAATGATTGGCACGCCTACAGCGATTTTACAGGTACGTTCTGCCATTTTGTACATGGACATATCCAGACACCAAAAGCAAGGCAAGCGATCCAACAAAGAAAAAAAGAAGGTTTATTTACAGGATACTCTCAGGGTTATAAATCAAAAACAAAACAATTACAGGAGGTTTAAAGATGTCTAATTTTTATACACAAGAATCAAAAGAGACCGCTTTTGAAAACAGACCAACTAAGTATTATTATTATATTCAAGGTTATAAAGGTAAATTAACCAAAGACTGGAATAATGATGTTTATAACGATTATGTTTTTAATTTAGATGATGTACTTGAATTAATAACATTACATCATAGAGATAACTTAAAAATATTAGTGAGCAGATATAATGAAATATAGAATAGTGTTCTATCTTAATCCAGAATGTTTATCATTATTAAATGATCTTAGAATAGATTCTACTGAGAAAACTATTGATAATAATGATTATTTGATAGTAATAAAATACTGCAAAGAATCATTATTAGAATTATCTAATGAGGATCTTTGTAGTATTTTACTAGGTAATGAGTTTAATGAGTTCTTAGATTATATTAAAAAAGTCTATTAAGACTCTATAGATTTTAACTCTGTTTTCATTAAAATTATAGTCCCGTTGAGTTTATTCAATAGGGCTATTTTTTCATTGTCAGGTGTTAGTTTAGCAAGCTCTAAGCCTAAACAAGTACCTATTAAAACACTGATTAAATCAAGTTCTTGGATGTTTAACTGTTTAATACCTTCGATTGATTGATTGTTATTTAGTAAGTTAATCAATTCATTCTTAATCATTGACATAGCTTGATAATTGGTAAATAATACATTAATATATTAGTATATTATATTAAATTTATCAAGCTATGTCAGGTCGATCTAATAACGAAGAGCACGAGAGAAGGATCCAAGAATTAGCATTCTTATTGCATACAGGATGCAGCTCCCAAGTTTCGGAGTTAATAATGATAGCTAAATATCAAGTAAGTAGAGAAGCTGCCAGACAATATAGGATTAAAGCCCAAAAAATAGAAGGGGAACCAATAAAGCAAGATGTAAATTATGCAAGTATGATTAATAGAATATCAATATCTATAGAAAGTACCCTAATTGACTATACCAAAGAGACAGATCCAGAAAAAAGTGAAAGTAGAGCAAGATCATTAGAGAAACTAATAAAAGTTCTAGAAAAATTATCAGCCCTATCAAATACATACATAATTGATTCAAGTCAAAATAATTATATTTAAACCAAGTATTTGGTGTTTTTTGCCAAGTATTTTTTATATTACTATTTATTAAAATATTTATAATTCTATTGTATTATTCTATTAAGTATGCTAGAATGAAGATAGATTGTATTTTTATTGTATCATTTATTACATCCTATTCTAATTCTATATTATATATATATTATTATATATAAAAATATATATAATAAAAAAAAAGAGGAAGCGGCAAGATAATAATAATAATTATGAATGGCTTTTTTCGACTAAATAATGAATGGCTTTTTTAGCGTAATTATGAATGGCTTTTTTTGATACTTGACACCTATCTAATTCTAATACTATATTAGAGAAGTAATGAATGAAAATTTTATGGACGACATCACGAACCACAAACTAGAGCCTTACATTAGAAGTCACTACAACGACATCATTGCTCTTTCAAAACTCTTTTGCATTATCGAGGGTTATCCAGCGATCCAAAAACAAATACAGGAGATCTGGCCTTCTATTAAAACTTGCAGCCATATTACTAATGATATGACTTTAGATGAATGCCTAAAAGCTTTTGATTCAAATATTCAAGAAGCTGAGACAATGCGAGATGAATGGGAAACTTCTCTATGAATAGCTACTGCCTTAAGTGCCAATCTCCCAATATGACCTATGGCGAACCAATGGTCAAAGAACAGGCACTCTCAATCGAACTACCTATGACCTGTAATAAATGCAGACATAAGTGGATTGATATTTACACCTACAACTCTTCTCAACTTTTTTCTAATTATGAATGAAAAAATTATTCAAAAATGGTTAGATCTTTGTCCCTGTACAGATCTAATTGTCAAAGATGAAAAGTATTTCAATTCTAGAAATAATTTTAATCGTATCAAAACTATTACCCTTTACTTGAAGATACAAAATGACTGACGTTCCAGCAATCACAGTAGGTCATCTAAAAGAAATCTGGAAACAACAAAATGTTTCTGATGATGATCCTATAGCTTTTTATTGTACTGATCACAAAATAAAAATATCAACAGAAATTGAATTTGAAGGTGTTTATAAAAAACACAATGAAGGTGAGGGGATTCTTATGGAATTTGAACCTTCAATAATAGAAGAAGAAGAGGAAGAAGAATATGGTGATGATTACGAACCATCAGATCAAGACATGATGGCTTCTTTCGGTACTAAATGGCATGACAGATTATGACTAAACGTACTAATTGCAATTTCTTCTTTGATGAAGAAACTGATGAACTGGTTCACGTATTTTCTTACTATGTAACCAGAGTTAAAAAGAGTGCTAGAGCTGGTAAATACGGGAAAGATATATTTTGTCCTTTCTGTAGAAATCAAGCAACAGTTTATCATTTTAGCTGGTCTTCCCTTACTTGTACTAAATGTAATAGAGATATAGAAAAATATGATTGGTTTGTTAGATCCGATCCTAGAAAATTCTCTAAACGATTAACTCTTTGCGATCCAAAAGTTAAATACTACATTGATAAAGACTCTGTAGGTAAAAGAGATGAACATGGAACAGTTCTTGATGCTAAGTATTCACCTAAGTCAATTAACAGCCATTTTTAATTGTTCCTTAAACTGTTCTAATCTTTCTTCAAATAATAGACGGCCTCCAGCTAATTCCAATGTGTTTAATTGGACTTCCTGTAGGCCGTTTTCTCTTGCAATAACAATTAATCCACTCCCTACCTTTATCCCTGTCATACGTTCCAATCCCCAAGCATACGCACTTAACTGCAATCTATAATCATCTAACCATGCATCTGGTTTAGGCTTTAATGATCCACTAGTTTTAAAATCTAATATACATAAATTTCCACTCTTCTTATAGTCAATTAAGGCATCAGACTGACCAGCATATCCAACATCATTATGAATGGAAAATTCTGATGCATGAATGGCTGCTACATTCTCCTCTATCCAATGGGCCAGATTTGTCGCATACTTTCTAGCTGTCCAATGGACTTTACTTGCTCGCTCCTTTGCCGTTTGAATGGACTTTTTTGTAATCGCTTTTGGGCCACGAGCCAAGCCATCTTCGTAAAACTTCCAGCAACCTCTAGCATTGCAGATGTTCCTGTTGATCTTTGATCCAACTTTAAGTACATACTCACAATGCTCATGGCTAATTGTTCCTCGATTACAAGCAAGCTCTAGTTCATCAGCACTCCCAGGTCGGGATTTCCAATTCTCTAGTGATCTCCTCTTTGCTTCGGGAACTGTATTACTCAATATCGTAGTAACTGAATAGTAAATATTCCCTTCTGTATCTTTATATGTCCGCATTGCTTGCGAATCATCACGCTCCAATGAACTTGTTCTTAAAGAGGCCAGTAGGTCTTGGCGTTCCTCTGCTACTGGTTTCATTAGATACTCTTTCCCATAATTAATTTAACATGAATGGCCTTTTTTTCAAGATTGCTTGACATGTATATACTACACTGGTATTGTATAAATGTCCGTTAAGGACGTACTTACAAACCGTTAAGGTAACAATTATGGCCCTAAAAGGCTTTCAAGTAACAGTAGAAGGCACTTCTGAACTTCTCTGTTCTAATGTTGCTAGTTCTGATCCTCTAGGTGAAGGTTCTAAGCAAAAAGCTTTCTTCCACAGCAAAAGAAAGAAAAATGATGAAGACCATCGTGCTTTAAGAACTCTTGATTGGATATTCTCTGGCTATTGGAAAAAGCATGGAGAAGTTTCAATAGATGAAAACACTAATACTGTAGATTTCACAGGATTCTCTACTCCTACACTCCCCGGAGCTAATTTTCAACGCTGCTTAAGAAATGCAGCTACTAAATGGAAGCTGGGGAAAGATGTTCTTCGCTCTGTTGTCGTATCTAACGATCCAGAGATTGAATACGATGGGCCAAAGGATGCTATCGAGATGTTTAACTCTCGTACTCCGAAATTTCATAAGGCTGCTTTTACTTGTAGAGGTGTTTGGGTTAATCGCTTGATGATTCCTGAATGGAAAGCAACTTATCGTTTAACTGTTGATGACGAAATTCTTAGCGTTTCTCAACTTAAACAAATTATTACGATGGCTGGTAAAGCTGAAGGCTTAGGTACTTGGCGACCCAGACATGGAAGATTTACTGCAACTGAACCAAAGGAGGTAGGTTTCGATGCCTGAACCAAGTATTCACCCACTTGATTGGAGGAACCTTGAAAAAGGCTCTTCCATTACTCAAGAACAAATCATTGAATTTCATAAATATCATTTTCCTGATAATGAATTTGATGAATTTGCTTACATGAGAGTAAAAGAAGCAATTCAAAAACTAAGAACAGAGATCAATGAGCCTCTAGTTCTTAAACAGGAAAAAACAGGAGAAGAAAAAACTTTTCGGATTCTTACCGATAAAGAAGCTCCTGACTATTTAGCTTCACAAGCAACAGCAGGGATTAGAAAGCAACGTAAAAATGCCAGAAGATTATTAACTGACATTGATACAAGCAATTTGAATGAAGCAGAAAAACGTCAGTTGGAAACTAAACAAGTTCATCATGCGTTTATTGCTTCTGCTGCTGATGGAGCTAGAAAACACTCGCTCCAGATGCAAAGAAAAGGTGAGGCATTACCTAAATCTTTGATAAATAAATCAAAGCTTATTCCTCCTGACGCTTAACGCAGCCCTGCCATGCGTTTCAACTCAGACCAACTCGTTTCTCCTCTGAGCATTTCCTCGTCTAGCCCTTCGTCTTAACTCATTCCATCGCACCTCGACTCAATCCAATCGCTTCTCAATTCTACGATTAAGAATTGAACCCCTAATTTTTTGTCTTAGCACAGTTGCTCTCCGTGGCTCCGCTCCATGCGATTCTCCGCAATTGCCTCGCAATCGTTCGCACTTTACGAATAAAAGTGCATCTTAATTTTTTTGTCTTTGCGACTTGAAGCCCCTCGAATCGATTCTTTTTCGCCTCGTTACGCTTTATCGCACCGCTATCGCTTACCAATTCCACGATTAAGAATTGGTTTCATGTCCATCAGCCCTTCGTGGTGAAGATGGGCAATTCCCTCCGTCTCGACTCGTCTCGTCTCGGCTTGTTTCTCCTCTTTTCAATTCAATCGCTCGCACTCAACGATTAAGAGTGCATCTTAAAAGTTTTGTCTTAGCAACTCTTTGCTCTGCTCTTCTTGACAACTTCGTGCAACTCAGCTCGATGCCACTCCTCTCGATTCATCACTATCGCTCACGATCCACGAGAAAGATCGTACTTTTAATTTTTTGTCTTAGCTATGCTGCTCTCCTCTATTCGACTCTAATCAACGCCAGTCGGTTCCATTCCACTCAATCGCTTACTAGCTCAACGATTAAGAACTAGTCAAACCAATTCTTTAATCCATAAAACTGCTTTGCCTGGATGAGAGCGTTTCGCTGTCTGAAAGGCTTCTTCTTTTGTTACTCCCCAATATTTTACTTTTCTGCTTTTTGTACCAGCTTCCGATAACAAAAATGAATGAAGCCGTTTTACAGGAGGAACACTTGCCGCAGTTACAGAAGAATGAAATTCCATAATTTTAAAAAAGAACAAAAAAAATGGGCCTATTAAGTTTCCTTAATAAGCCCGTTTGTTAGTTATGAATCGCCTTCAGGATTGAATGGATCTCCTCCAAGAACTAGCTGGTCTAAATCAAAACCACTTTTCTTTAAGGCTTCCCATTCTTTCTTGATCTCTTCGTCCTTGTCCTCGTTCTCTTCTCTATCAATAATGTTGAAGGTGTACTTAGTAAAACCATCAACTAATTTATGAAGAGTACAACTAAATTCAGAATCTAAATCAATACCCTTACGATATTTTTTTAGACCTGTTTCCTTTTTGATTTGCTTAAAAATACTGGGTTGACTAACCTCAAATATTTGAATGCAATTTTTCTCTAGGTTATAAATAACCCACACGTAACAATGAACAGCAGGACTATCTGTTTCATTCTTTTTAAGACCTAGCTTTGGATTGTCATACTGACATTTTGAACGCCTGAATAATCCACCCATCCCTTTAAGAATTTCTTCGTCTGTAGGAGGTTGATCTCCAACAGGGAAACGGAATGGTTTCGCTGATCCATCTGCAATGCTTTCCCCAAAAGCCTGCCAGTATTCAAGAGGATCTTCTTCGAGTACAATAAACTCAACTTCTTGGTTGTTGTCAAGTTGATTAGGTCTGAAATACCTGTCACCAGAAGAGGTCTTGTCTGGTTCATCAAGAGTTTTTTGATACTCTTTGTCTGCAACTGTTGAAAATTTCATGGTTAGAAATCGCTGTTAAACTAAAAAGTTAATTTAGAAGTTAATGCGTAAATTAAGATTTACACAATATTATCCTATACCCTTGACGACTTTATTGCAACCGTGCTTAAAATAAAAAAACGCTCCTGACTTGGACTAAAGTCAAGAGCATTGAAAAACTATTCCTATTAGGATAATACATGAATAACGATCATCTGACAAAGCCTCTTGTAGAGGGTCTTGTTTACGCTCCCATCTACAAAAAGGCTGCTCTCATGCAGTCAGGAAAACCAGCTACAGGAAAGAACCCTCTTGAAGAAAGTTACGACAGAGAGTTTGGCCCTGCTGATGTTGCAATTGCATTAAAGAAAAATCCTGACCTTCAAGCAGTTGGATTATTTACTGGTATCAGAGGCAAAGGAGTTGTCATCCTTGATGTTGATAAAAACCTCAAAAAACTTCTAAAGGTCTGGGGCAATACTCTTGAAGACGCTCCAAAAGTAACAAGCCCTAAAAAGAATGCGGCTAAATACATCTTCCGTATTCCTGAAAACCTGTGGGGAGAAGTCAAAGGTCATGGTTTAAGAGAAGAATATGGTGGTGAATATGAAATCCTTTGGAACAATTCCAGACAAGGAGTCATAAATGGTGCTTATCCAGGCCACAGTAGAACCAATACTCCAGCAGGTCATTATTTACTGAATGGAAACTTAGATTCGATTCCAGAGGCTCCTGCGTGGCTTACAGCAGAGATGAAAGCTCCTCCTAGAACGAACCAGAATAGAAAAGATCTTGATTTCACAGATAGAACAGAAGATGAAATTATCCAGATCATTGGTGATTGCTTAACTGTTATCCCTCACAAAGGAGCTGGTAGCAGAGAACAATGGGTTCAAGTAGGAATGGCAATCAACTCTGCTCTCCCTAACCCCACAGGTTTGGCTCTTTGGTCAGGATGGTCTGCTCAAGATCCTGATTACGCTAATGAATGGAATGATTCAGATGATCACCACAATCCTTGTACTGAACCTTGGTATTCATTCAAGGGATCTGGTGTTGGGTTAGGTACTCTCATCTGGTTAGCAGACAGGGAGGATCCCAAGAGGACTCGATTTCCAGAAGACATTGCCAAGATCGTTAAAGCGGCAGAAGAGAAACAGGTTCAAGAAATCAGAACCTCTGTTCTTGATTTCAATGAGGTGGTTAAACGAGCCAAAGCAATACTCGATCTAGATAATCCAGCAGAAGTTAATTACAAGCTGAATGCTTTAGC
>Ga0208158_1000441_pt1 | contig 14927 bp, 3 predicted proteins | sample 8_EtaG_FD_184081 | JGI IMG/M metagenome (GOLD analysis project Ga0208158, IMG submission 184081) | Marine viral communities from the Subarctic Pacific Ocean - 8_ETSP_OMZ_AT15162 metaG (SPAdes) (version 2) | ecosystem: Environmental > Aquatic > Marine > Oceanic | place: Pacific Ocean | collected...
GACTATCAACTATATTTTTCTTAAGTCTTCTATCAGAAGTTGTATCCCAATGAGTACTATTATTACCTTGGATACAATTACCACTACCACCGCCGTAAATCCATACATCACCAGCACCAGCAGCACCACTGCCTCTAGCAATATATAGTCTATTATCTCCAGTTGTTATTTGACCAGATCCAGCATTCCAACCAAGACAAACATTCTTAGTTCCTGTTGTCAGTGTATCACAAGCTTGATAACCAAAAAGTGTATTACTAGCACCTGTTGTAATGGCTGTCCCTGCTCCAAACCCTACACAAGTATTATTGCTACCTGTTGTGTTCTGTTCTGATGCATTAACCCCAACTGCTACGTTATTAACTCCTGTAGTGTTATCTTTGAGAGCGTAGCGACCTACAGCGGTTAAATTATCTCCAGTTGTATTTGCAACCATACTATAATATCCTACTGCAGTATTGTTAGCTGCAGTTGTATTGGCATACAGGGTAGCTTGACCTATTGCAATATTAGTAGATCCTGTTGTGTTTGAGTATAAAGCAGCATCTCCAAGTGCTACATTATATGACCCTGTTGTGTTTGTAGTTAAAGAGTTATAACCAACAGCAATATTGTAATTACCAGTGGTGGATGCATCCATAGAAAAAGCACCAACAGCAGTGTTTCTAGTACCTGTTGTGTTTGCTTCTAACGCAACTTTACCTACAGCAGTGTTGTTACTAGCAGTAGAGTTATTACCTAATGCTCCTCTACCAACAGCAGTGTTATCACTTCCTGTTGTATTAGATGAAAATGCATAAACACCAATAGCAACATTATCATCTCCAGTCGTGTTTGCATCACCAGCATAAGCACCAATACCTATGTTTTCACTACCTGTGGTATTTGCTTTTAACGCTTCAAATCCAACAGCAGTATTACTACCAGCAGTTGTATTAGCTGTTAATGCCCATTTACCAACAGCTGTATTATTAGATGCAGTTGTGTTAGATTCTAATGCACCAGCACCCACAGCAGTATTATCATCTCCAGTTGTATTTGCATGAAGAGCAGCTCTACCAACAGCAGTCATACGTATACCTGTTGTATTTGCCCTACCTGCCCACCAGCCAAGAGCAGTACAATTAGCAACAGTATTATTCTTTAACGCTTCTTCACCAACAGCTACACATTCACCATTTGTTGTAATAGATGACAATGCATATGTACCTACAGCAGTGTTATTAGAACCAGTTGTATTTGCACCTAATGACCTAGAACCAAGAGCTGTATTATAATCACCTGTTGTATTAGCATCTAAAGCGTTATAACCAATACCAGTATTTTCAACTCCTGTAGTATTTGCATATAAAGCATTTTGACCTACACCAGTAAGCTTTGCTCCTGTTGTATTTGTAGCACAAGCATAATCACCAAAAGCAGTGTTTGTCTCGGCTGTAGTATTTGCATTTAAAGCATAATTACCAAAAGCACAATTATAGTTACCTGTTGTATTTGAAGCTAAAGCTCTTTCTCCTAATGCACTATTTCTTGTTCCTGTTGTGTTTGCTTTTAATGCTCGAAAACCTACTGATGTATTGTTACTTGCAGTTGTGTTTGCAGATAATGTTTCATATCCTAGAGCTGTATTATAATTACCTGTCGTATTAGCATCTAACGCATACGCACCCACAGCAACACTATCTTCTCCTGTAGTGTTCACTCCCATTGTGTTGTACCCAACAGAAGTGTTTTGTGCTCCAGTTGTAGTAGCAGAAAGAGAATATGAACCTACTGCGGTATTCTTAGCTGCACTTGTAACAGCATCTGCAGCATTAGAACCTATAGCGGTATTATCATCTCCAGTTGCTAATTGTAATACTGATGATCCTATACCTGTATTTCTAGTTCCTGTAGATACTGTTTTTAAAACGTCGTATCCTAAAGCAGTGTTCTTATCTCCAGAAGTTATCGCAGTACCTGCGTTATAACCTATTAAAGTGTTTTTTACTGCATCTGTTCCAGTAAAGCTATCTCCAGCATTTGTACCAACTACAGTATTATTCTGTCCATCAGCAGTAACTAATAGAGATCCAGAAGCTATCTTAGCTGCTGTAATCTGTGCATCAGCAATATGAGCTGTATCTATACTTCCATCTGTGTAATGTTCAGAGTTAACTGCGTTATCTGCAAGTTTCGTACCATCTACAGCATCAGCAGCAATCTTAGCAGTCGTAACTGCAAGGTTCTGTATCTTAGCTGTACTTACTGTATTATCACTTGGAGTACCGATAGCTACCGTTGATCCAACCGTGATGATAAAGTAATCAGCACCAGTAGCAGGGGCGGCAGAGAAAACGATAGAAGAGCCATTAAGTGCAAATCCCTCAGAGGGTTGCCCTGTTCCAGAGTTAGGCTTTTGAATGACTCCATTGACACTAACAATAAGTTGTTGAGCACTAGATGGTGGGTTAGATAATACGAACCTATAAGCTGATCCATTGAATGTAGCGTTGTTACCACCTGTACCACTATAACTTGATATAGTGTTAATATAGAAGTCACCAGTAGATGTTACCTCTTCCCATGCGGAATTGGTAGAACTATATACCATCATCTTTGCATTAGCAGTATCATACCACAAGTCACCATTATCTAAAGAAGATGAAGGTGCAGAGGATGCTACTCTATATCTAGCTGCAAAGTCGTTTATATCATCAGATAACTGTTTAATGTCATCTTCCTTACCTAATAACTTATGATAGTTGTAGGTATTACTAGATCCAGTAGAGCTTACCATTAAGCCCATAGAAGCTGTCAGAGTCGTGCTGTATAAGCTAGAAGGGAATCCATTGATAGTTACGTTATCTGATCCATTACCAGCTGTTCTAGCAGTCGTAGAGACACCACTACCATTAACAACAATACCACCAGCATCTGCAATACTTATTACAACACCAGAAGCAGGTATAGCTGGGAAACTATCTTCATTAGCTATTACTTCTAGACCACCTAAAGGTGCTATCTGAGCAGCAACGTAATCAACAACAGCTCCACTTGTAGGGTAGGAGGCATCAGTATCTGATATAGTAGTTTGTACAGACTTACCATCGACCACCGTATTAATTTCGGCAAGAGTCGCAGTGAGAGTAGTACCAGCTGCCAGAATAGATGCAGTACCTGACTGCATACCAGCAAGCGTTGTGAGTTCAGCATCGGCTATCTCTGAGGTTGTTACAGCATTAGCAGCTATCTTAGCAGAAGTAACTGCATCATCTGCAATCTTAGCTGTAGTAACATTAGCATCAGTTATCTTAGCTGTAGTTACATTAGCATCAGCTATTTTAACTGTTGTTACTCCAGAGTTAACTAACTCAGCGGTACCTACAGAACTGTCTGCCATCTTAGCCAGAGTAACAGCATTATCTACTATAGAAGCTGTTACAACTGCACTAGAAGCTAGTTCATCTGGTCCAACTGCATCATCTGCTAGTTTAGCTTGAGTAACTGAATTAGAAGCTAGAGCTGTAGCATCTACAGACCCAGCTGCATAATGCTCTGTGTCTATTGAGTCAGCAGCTAAGTGCTCTGAATCAACAGCATCGTCTGCTATCTTAGCCCCTGTTATAGCATCTGCAGCTATCTTAGCTGTAGTTACATTTAAATCTGCTATGTGAGCTGTATCGACAGACCCATCAACATAGTGTTCTGAGTCAATTGAATTATCTGCAATCTTTGCATTAGTAACTGCGTCTGCTGCTATCTTAGCTGTAGTAACTTGAGAGTCAGCAATGTGTGAAGTATCTATACTACCATCTACTAATTCCGAAGAATCAACAGAGTTAGCAGCAAGCATTGTAGCAGTAACTGTACCAGTGTCTCCAGTCGTTACCACCGTACCTGTTACGTTAGGTAAGGTGATAGTACGATCTGCAGTAGGATCAGCTACAGCAAGTGTAGTTTCGTGTGCATCATCTGTAGCACCTTCAAAGACAAGACTGGTATCCTCTGCCATGGTGAGGTCTCCGGTCATAGTTCCACCAGTATTCTGGAAGAACCTATTACCTACCTCTTGTGTCTTATATAAGTTCTGAGTGTAGTTATCATTCAGATCTTCAGATTTAATAGCTGAACCTGGATAGAAGGTAGCTGTTAAAGCATCAACATTCGTTTGTCTAAGTATTTTGATTTTGGCTCCACTAGCGGGAGCAGTATTAAATTGTACCGTGGTAGCATTGGCAAATGTCCATGCAGTAGTCACGGTTGCGTCAACTTGTACTTCTACGTCAGTTGACTTAAGATATGGAAATGTGAATGAGTAATTGGTGGTGGAGCCATTACCTGTATACGATTGTTCTGTAACAGCCATAATGTTTGTTTATCGTTTTCCTCCAAATTGTAGGAGTTTTTGTGTTTCTAAATGTTTTTTCTGGACTTCACCAGCTCTATTTACCTCGCCTTCTTTCATTTCATAATTTATCTCTTGTTGAGCTTCTATAGTTTCAGCTATACCTGGATGTTCAGCTAGAAGTCTAGCTTCTGCTTCAGCTTGTGCATTTTTAAGTACAAAATTAATTTCCTGATAAACTGGTAATAATTTCTTCTTAAGAACTAATTGCTCACTATTCAAATCTGTATCAGTTAATCTATGGTTACGAAGATGTTTAATTTGATCTGCATATTCTGGATTTCTCATAATCCTTTCTATTTCTTTATAGAGCTTCATTTCACCTATATACTTATAGATCAATTCTCTTTCTTTAGGAGTATACTCATATGAACCAGTTGAATCCTTTTTCAATCTACTTAGTCCATCATACTGTATCTCTTGTAACCAGACTCTCCAAGGCTCTCTAGTACCACTTACCTTAAGAGGACTCATAGCATTCAAGATTCTAAGGAATGGATTATCTATATCATTAAGAGGTGCACCAGTCCATATATCAATTTGCTCTGCTAAACCAAGGTTGAATCCTGGTAATCTATTTGCAATATACTCATGAACTTCACCATCTAAATCCTTTAAAGAACTAGATATAGCATTAGCTGTTACACCAGCTCCTCCAGATAGAGGTAAGAATGATCTAAGAGTATTAGCAGTTAATCTAGTCCAACCACTTAAATCACCGTTAGTAGCAGCAATCAATGGTTCAAAACCTTGTAATGGAGTTTCATTTAAGAAACTAGAAGCAATTGTCCAAGATAATTTAGCTTGCCAGTTAGCTAATTGTGGTTCATTGAGATCTTTAGAATAGTATGCCATATCTCCTAAGATACTAAGCATCTGTTCTAAACCCCATATACCTTTATAGCTGACCCACTTACCACCTATATTGATAGTCTTAGTTTCATAACCAAAGTTATCTCTTTCCTTAGATCTACGTGAAGCATTGTAGTGACCATTACCTCTGATATTACCAGCCATAGCATACTGCCACATGGTACCTACCATAAGAGTACTGAAAGCTAATCTACCTGTATACTCAGCTCTAAGGTTCTCAAAGATAACTTGAGCATTAGGAGTAGTAGCCATATCAATACCGTGCTCTGCTAAAGCTTTAGCTATATCATCCTGACTTTTAGCATAGATAGTTTTACTATACTTATTGAATCCAGGTATTAGACTTAATGGAGTCCAAGACGCTGACGCTTTAATATAGTTACTAGACGTTCTAGGGAACATCATAAGGAACTTAGTTATAGGATAAGCAGTTGTTCCTTTGTTTAACCAGTTAGATAGACCATCATCTAAGTTAAGTTGTATCTCTCCGGCTACTGATCTTAAGACATCATCTTTAATCAGACCATTAACATCAAAGAATTTCTTATAGTGTTCAGCTTCTGCTTTATGTATTGCTTTCCAGTTAGCAAATCCAAATTCACTAAATACATCATCATAAGCTCTAACTCTAGCTAAGTGATGAGCTAACATTGTAGAAGTATAAGCATCTGGGAATACTAGACCAGTCATACCATAACGCATGGCTGGATGTCTTCCTAGATCTCTTAGTAGAGAAGCAGCATCATGCTGCATAATCTTACCATAGTTTCCTTCAACTTCCCAACCAGCTCTCATTTGGTCCATTATGTCCCACTTAGTATCAGCTTGGAAAGTGAAATCCTTACGGTAAGCTTTAATCATCATATCTGGATCTTTATGAGCTTTCTTCATCATTTCAAAAGCATCATGTAACGCTCTTCTATTGGTCTCATATAGAGCACCATTATAATAGAAAGTACGTTTCAATCCTTCAAAGTTATCAGTTGCACCCCATATACCATGACCTAATACACCAGTAATAGGTTTCATGATTAGAGCATATGTGTTACCAACTCCAGCCCTGAATGCTGATAGACCACTTAGTACGTTGTTCATGACAACACTCCAAGCACTCTTAGCAAAGAGGTTCATTTCTTTCGGATCTGGACTCTTTAGCATACCCATAGGTGAGACTTGCGATGCAGCCCACGTATTTAGTTTAGCTAAAGTATCTACATCTCCGTTAGTATGAGCATAAGCATCAACTAATGGACGTAAGAAATGAGGTTTTAGTTTCTTAGTCTCTCTTAAAGTCTCAGTGAATCTTAGGTTTCTAGCATGGATAGCATTCTCTGCATCAGTAAACTCTTTAGTCAACTGTTCGATAACAGTATCTAATTCTTTAGGAGGAACTTGGTCGAACCAGTTCTTGTTTCTTAAACTCCAACCAGATAGATATTTGTTAAGAGCATATTCATCTAATAGGAATTGCATCTTATCAATAATAAGATCCATCACCCTACTTTCATCTACATATCCAGTTCCTTGTTGGATTGACTCTGCCAGTGTAGCAGATTCCCTTCCTAACGTGTCCATAACCCTTGCAGATGCCTCTGAAACCTCTCTTCCGAGGAATCTATCAGTCAAGTCTCTTAGAGCGAATGCAGCGGCTCTCGCTTGCTCTTCGTTAAATACCTCGACTTTGAATCTTCCCATCAAGAAGTTCTTAATATCTTTGTTCTCATAGAATAATGCTTTAACATCATCTAAGTTTTCAGCAGCAATGATACTTGTGTATATATCCCAAGCAGCAGCGTTCATCTGTTTAGAGCTGTATCTAATACCATCCACGACAGCATTAAATCTTCCTACATCTCTAGTCTCTTCAGCAACACCCATAACAGCACTACGAGAAGTATTGCCTACCATTAGACCTTTCTCTCTCATAGCTTCCGTCATAATAGGAGCTGGATCACCTTGAGATGTACCGTTCTTAATAGCAGTAGTATCTGCCATATTCCTAGCTACGTTAGCTGGAGGTACACTCCTTCTTGCTTCTGAAGCTGGATCAACAATACCTGGAGATATATCAGGATCAAATTCTAACTCTAATTGTTTAGCTTCATCAATATTAGACAGTTTACGTCTAGCTGCAGAGTCTGCTTCTTCAATTAGTCCTAATTCTTTACGTTTTAGTAAATCATTTAAGGTTGTAGTTTGACCTAATCTTTCATTAATCTCTATGATCTCGTTAATGATTTGATTCTCAGTTTGTCTGTTCAACTTACCAGAACTAATCAATGTATTAAGTTCTTGTAATCTAACTAGATCCTCACTATCAGCAGTTTTAAATAGTTCTAGTTGTTTGTATTTAGCAGAAACTTCATCTAATGGTTCTATGAAATCTAATGGAGTTTTAATTGCACTCTTACTATCTATAAAAGCACCAAGTATGGTACCGAATCCTGCAAGACCAAAGTTCTCCCAGAAATGGATAGCTTTATTTGCAGCTGGACTGTTAGATTCTGAAGTCTTCCATGACTCTGGAAAAGGTACTCTACCTTTAGGTCCGAATAATCCTGGTAACATATCAGCTACTACTTTAGCAGCATTATCATCCTCACTGGTATCACTAAGTACAGCAATAGTACCATCAGCTAAACCATGGGCACCTAATCTAGTTAGGTTCTTAGCTAACCATGGGTAGTTATTAACTCCTCTAGCTGTTAAGACAGAATTAACTTTACCTCCAGTATGTATAGCTGGTAAGACAACAGAAAGTATACGTCTTACGTTTTGGAATAGAGGATTATCTAACTTAGTCTTTTCATCCCATCTATCATCTAGTTTGTTATACCCTGGAACTACTGTCCCTAAAACATCATTAGTAAAGTCAGCATAAGCTAATCCTGGTACCATTAGAGCTTGGAAGTTCTGATCCATTTGCTCAACTGAACCTTGTAAATCAGGAGAGTTACCATAGATAGTTTTAGCATTAGCTTGCTTATTTTCTAAGAACTCCTCTGTATTCATACCATAGTACTTCTGGTACCACTTCTCTTTTAACTGATTTCTTTGCTCTTGGAACTCAGGTTTGTTATAAGGAAAGATACCAAATCTCCTATCTCTACCTAGATGGAACCATTCTTTGTACTCATTCATCATAACCTGTTCATTTTCAGGCATAGATAGATCTACAGAACTATTACCAAATTCACTGTTGAATGGAGCTGCAAATGATGAAGTGGCAGCTTTTTCACTACCTGGAATGTTATCTCCCCAATTTGATTCTAGTAAAGGATCTGTGAGCTGTGCAACTTTTTCTATTGGAGTACTTTCTGGTTGCAATACTTCTTCTTCGTTTTCTTCGTTCATCATTTACCTTTTATTGTGTTTGTAAATGTAGGTATACCGAACAGCTTTAAAACATCTTCGCTATAACCTGCTTTAATTAATTGACTTATACCTCCTGCTTGAGCGAATGCTTTAACATCATGAATTACAAAGCCTCCTTTGTTACTATCCCATTTCGAGCCTAGTTTATATCGGTTTGAATCGTCAATAGTAATTTTCTCTCCATCTTGTTCAATACTCCAACCTTGACTTATTAAAGTATTGTGTGTACTCATGAAAGCTTCAAACACTGACCTATCTTCGTAGGTACACATTCTAGTTTCAGGTCGCATAGGAACAAACCCAGTGTTTGCTTTCATTGAGTTAAAGAAATTATACCCATCTTCATCTCTAGGAGCTACATATTTACCTTCATTCAGCAGGATAGAAACATCTTGACTATTTGCTCCAATCGTTAGAACAGGCCAGGGTTTAACTTTATCTCCATCTTTTTTTATAACTGAACCAAAGTTTGCTCGGAGAATCATGTTCATAGCTTGAACATTACTTAGTCCACTAGTCTTTGCTATATCTTTAACTACTTGTGGAATTAAATTTGTAAGTTTTTCTTGATTCTCTCTAAATCTTTTATTTTTTTGAAGGTCTGTAGAACTAATCTTAGTTAAACCGCTTTTCTGTTCTAGTGCTCTATCTATAAGTATATTTTTTATTTTATCTAAATTCTCTGGAGGAATTAATCTTACAGCATATTCAGGGTTGTTTAGTAAGTTACTTAGATATATCTCACCCTTAACAGTTGTGCTTAGAGCAGCTAACTGTTCAGGTTGAATTGTTATTACATCTAATTTTTTTATCTCATTCCATGCCTCTTCAGTTTTCTCAGCAGCATTAAAATAGTCACCTACTTTATTAGCATTTAAAGAATCAACTGATTCAAAATTAATAAACGTCTGAGTTTTAGTCAGTGGACTTTTCTTAACTTCATAGATGTTCGACTCACCATTCACTCCTTTTCTTAATAGTTCTGTTTCTGCTTCTAAAGCACTAGAATAGGTTTCTCCACCATTAACCCTTTCTTGAATCCTAGCTTGGAAGAAAGTCTCAGCATTGATAGAAGAAAGATTATCACTTCTTTTTAGTTCCTTTCCTTGAAACTTTTTCTTAGTTGTAGTATCAAACCTTGTGGAATTATTTTTCAGTACATCAGCAACAGTAGCAAGACCACTTTGCTCTTTCATTGTCTTAAGTACTCCAACTCTTCTCAGCATCTCAGTTTTAACAGAATCTGTTAATTCAGTTGAATTCAGAATCTTCATGTATTCAACTTCATTACCATTTAGTACAGCTGTATTAAACAATACATACCTACTAGCATCAGACTCATTCTCAACAAAGTTATAATCCCAGATACTGTATAATTCTACTTTATGTTTTTCAGGAATCTTTAGTTTAGAAATTGCTGATATATTGTCAAGTCTTTTTAATTCTTTTTGTACTTTACTAAGACTTTCATCATTATCTAACTCTTCCTTAAGTCTCTTAAATTTAGGTATTTGAAGAAGACCATCAGCTTTATTTTTATTATCTTTCTCCTTTTCATACTTCTCACCTTCTTTTATGATATGACTTACAACTTCATCCCGCCATCTAGCTTCAAACTTTTTCTGAATAGGTACTCTTGTTTTCTCTTTAGAAGTCTCATGACTTAAAAACGGGAATTTAGCATTGATAGCTTCTAAACTATCCCAGCCTGGTTGACCATAATTAGCAGTAATCAGTTCTTTAGCTGATTCAATAATAGAATCAGACCAAGCCATTGCAGTCTTATTAGGGTTTGTTATTGTACCATTCTGATCTTTATACCATCCATTTTTTCTAGCTAGTATTATAGAATTCCAAACCTCTTCTTTCTCCTCTTTGGTTTTAGCTACAACAAAAGTTTTGTTTAAGTTTTCTAGTAAAATTTTTGTGTCTTCAACTTTTCTATCTTCATAGAAACCATTAGCATCAAGACTACCCCAAGTTCTAAACTTATTGATAATCTCTCTTCCTACAGCAGACCTTTCGGGAATACCTAATTGAGCTAGTAAGTTCCTAGCTCCGAAGTCCATTACTTCTACAGCATTCTTTTCACCGTAGCGTTTCTCCCAAGGTTTCTCTTGAGGCCCAATTCCGTAAGTATTATTATAATGCTCTATTATCTCATTTTGATACCCTGCTTGATTATCTGTTATATGCTTGAGTATTTTCCTCTGTGCCCAATAAGAACTAACTTTTACATTCTCTAATAAAGAAGTAGCACCATCTATATCTCCAGTTTCAGTTAAAGTAGTAGCATCTTTATTGATACCTTTCTGTACTTTCCAATGCTGTTCTATGAAACCATCAGCACCTCTTTTTAATTTACCTTGTACCTCGTCTGAGTTCCACTGCTGTATGCCTACTAACTTATCAGCAAACATTAAACCACCTTCAGCTAACTTTCCAGCAGCTGCAGCGGCTTTAGGTGCTAAGTCTTTTAAGTAGTCTGCATATTTCAGCATAGCATCTGCTTTGCCTTGTTCTTTCGCTACATCAGTTTCAGCGAATTTAGATAGAGCTGCAAACTTATGATCTCTAACTTCACCCTCTATTTTTTGTCCTTCAAGTAAAGCTTTTGTGCTAAGTTGTTGATTACCTTTTATACCAGAAATTTGAGCCGAAGATCTTTTTTCTGCTTGATACTGTGCTAGTTTAATAGCATCAGTTTCATCTTTTTGTTTACTGCGTAGTTCATCTAATTCACGATAGCGTGAACCACCTGTGTTAAAGGCAATGCTCGTAGCACCACCTTTATATACGTTTCTTGCCATTGTTTAAAAAATTAGTTACCCCACATTTTTTTACCTGCTGCTCCCATGTCACCAGCATAGCTGTTTATGCCGCTTCCTACAACACCAGCTATGCTAGTGATAGTTTGACCCCATACCATATCAGCTGCTGCTCCTGGGCTTGCCATGAAACCTCTAATTGGTTGTGGTCCGAAGTCTGACTCGACAAGTACTCTTGGTAAGTTGTACTCTGCGATTGGAATTGGGCGTTGTTTAAGTGGCATTGGAAGCTCACCTGGCTCCAACATCCTACTTGCATATGCTGTTAAATCAGCAGATGACTTATCTCTTATTATATTTTGTAATACGGAATGAAGGTTCCTATCTGCACTTACTGCAGTTTCATTTAGCATTGCCATCTGTCTACCCCAGTCTCCCATGGTAGCTTGCATACCTTTAACTGCACTTCTACCAGAAGATGCTCTGGCTCTTAATCTACCTTCAGCGACTAGCATATCAATATAGCTTTCCTGCCTATCGAATGCTCTTTCATTGTACCCTTCTTCTAATTTGACTATCTCACTATCCATAGAAGCTTTAGCAGCTACATCATTTAAGGATGTTTGAGATTGATAAATATCTTCAGATCTCTCGTAAGCAGCTTCATTGCCAGCTTGTTGAGAGTCCCTTATTTTTAAATCATAGTCATATTGTTCTTGATTAGCTACATCTTTGTACGCTCGTATCTTCCCTTCATTCCTAGCTTCAGTCATGATACGGTCAACAGCTTCTTGCCGTGAGGCTTGAAGTTGTGACTTCTTCATATCCCACATATCTAGGTCATATTGATGCCTAGCTTGTGTTGCTATCGCTTGTTGTTCTGCTTGATCAGCAGCAGCAGAAGCTGCTCTACTGCCACCTATTAGGCCACCGACGACGTTAACGCCAGTGCCTATTAGCATGGCGGTTCCTGGGTCCATTAGAATTGCCTCTTATAAAATCTTGGTGAGTAATGACCTTCCCACATCATAGAGTTTAAAGACACAGGAAATGGTGAGTCATTAAATATTCTAAGTTGGAAATTATCTGTTCTTTGATGTATTGGTATAGAGAATACTGAGCTGCTAGATAGAGCTACGTCATTAGCTAGATATGTATCAGCTATAGTTGTTGATTCTATGTTATACCATTCATCTAAATATATTACAATACTAGCTCCGTTAGCTGGAGCTGTAGTGAATGTTATTTGTGTATCTCCTGATACCGTGAATGCTGTTACTTCGGCACCATCTACTTTAACTTTTATCTGATCGTTATCTGTATAAGATATATCATCTTCTATCCATGAGAATACAGTTGTACTACCGTCACCAGTATAGGTCTTAGAACCCTGTCTAACACCTGTAGACTTAAGTTTAAATCCTAGACCGCCTGATAGACCGACAGCAAACTTCATTCTATTGATAGTTAAGTTAGCAGTATAGTCAGTTATCTTCTGCTCATCATCTTGTCTAAAGTATGTCTTAGGTAAGATTACATCTAAGTCGTATCTCCAACCTACAACTACATCACTAGCTACACTAGTTAAGTTCTTCTTAGGTACTTTAAAATATGTACCTGTACCATCTGTAGCTACTGTTGGGTTAGTATAGAATCCAGATTCAACTAATGCTCCAGACGCAGCTGTACCTTTAATAACTAGAACAGGTTTTAAACCAGTTACATTATTCCAAGGTATGTAGCATTTAGAGAATTCGTTAGTAGAATCCCATGCTACTGAAGTTGCTGTAGCATATAGATCCATACATGGGTTGACTGAAGTACCATCATTATTAACGATGATAGCGTCTGATGGACTCTGACTCATACTAGCTTGAGATAAAGTGAACTGACTACCCTGTTTAGTAACAGCATAGAAGTCATCTGAATCACTAGCTATAGCCTGTACAGTACCACATGCTTTCCAGTTAAACCAAGACTCAACTAAACTTTCTTTTCCATCATGATAGGTTCTAAAGAAATAAATATATCTAGATGATTGACTAGACATACCTATGAATTGGTTCTGTGGACTAGCTATCAAAGTATCTACTGTAGCTGGTACCCACTCATTAACTACTCTTCCTATATCTTGTACAACTGGTCCTTCATCTTGACCCCTAGTTAGCATATAGAATGTTCTAGTATAACTTGGTGTCTTAGCTATGAAGTGTATGTTAGTACCTATATCAACTGGGTCTACGTCTGTAGACATCTCATAGTTAGAGATAGTCCTTACGTTAGCTGTGCTAGGTGTAAGCACACCGTCAGCAGCTGACAGTAGGAACTGTTGATTCTTACTGAATAGGATTAAACCCTGAACAGTAGGTAATACAGCATGTAAAGCTGCAGGTCTAATAGTAGAACAACTTACATCTACTGGATCAGCGTCGGTTACTACTTGAGCTGATGTATGGTAGAAGTTATAGAAGTCTTGAGATTGACTCATAGACACATTGTCTTGAGATAAGAATCCTAACCTATTGTTATAGAAGAAACCTTCCTCTATTTTAGCACCTACAAAACTAGGATGTGTATTAGTTTTATCATCTCCTACTTCACGATCTATCCATGTAGCTTGTCTAAATGTAAATGTATTTAATGCTGTATTAACTAATTCATGAGGCATTGTAGCCCCATCTAATCCTGCAGATACAGTAGGATCTCTTGTTTCACCCCAGTAACCTGGACCAGATGTGCCATTATCAGCTTCAAACTTAGCAAAGTATGTATCGTTAGTAGATGAAGTATTCTGTACTTTAACCGTATGACCCTCAAAGGATTCTAACGGTAATTGAGATACGTTATCTATCTGATCTTGAAAGACTCTCATGGATGAACCAGAGTCACCACCACTAGCTTCAATAGTTATGGTAGAGTTGCTATCTGATAGGTGTAGAGATTCAAGATATTGTGTTGTTGTTAAACCGGATACACCTAAAGCATCTATAGCAGTTTTGAATGCAGCTAGTATACTAACGTAACTAGATCCAGTATTAGATGTATGAGTTATAGTACTACCATTAAGTATAACTTTATACTCATTACTAAGAGGACTACCGCTTAGTACTATAGTTGCTTTCCTGTTAGCATTGAATGAAGGAGCAGCTTGTGCAGCTACAGTATGTAGATTGTTAGTTATGATTGATACATCTTGTACAGTTAGTATATCATAATTAGTTCTTGCTCCTGTTAAATAGTTAACTGCATTAGTAGATGTAGATGTATCCATATTAACAGTACATGCAGTACCATTAATATTCCATATATCTATATCTCCATAACCACTATTAGGTTTAGGTTTAATACATCCTATATACTTCTCATCAGCAGTTCTAGCTATGTAGAACCATTTAGCATTATCATAAGTAGTTCCAGTACCTAAGTTAGCAATCCATTTTAAGCCTGGTCTTTTAGTTAAACCAAAGGTAGGGTCAGGATACCCATTAAGGCACTCTGTAACCTGCCCTGGAAGCTTCTTATCG
>Ga0208158_1000447_pt1 | contig 14723 bp, 26 predicted proteins | sample 8_EtaG_FD_184081 | JGI IMG/M metagenome (GOLD analysis project Ga0208158, IMG submission 184081) | Marine viral communities from the Subarctic Pacific Ocean - 8_ETSP_OMZ_AT15162 metaG (SPAdes) (version 2) | ecosystem: Environmental > Aquatic > Marine > Oceanic | place: Pacific Ocean | collected...
AAGTTGTTGTTCTACTTGTGGTTCGCTAGCAGTTTCTACTTGTGGTTCGCTAACTACTTGTTCAGTAGGTTCAGAAACTACTTGAGACTCCTGTTGTGGAGCCTCTTCAGTTACTGTTTCTGTTTGTTGTGGTTCTGCATTCATTGATGCAGAAAGTTCTTCGGGTGAGCTGAATACTTCAAACCCCCCAATAGTCTCTTTATTTTCTTCCATTATTATTTAATTATTAATATTCTATTTATCCGAAGTAGCACACCGCTGTAGCGTCGTTACCTCCATCTGTAGCTTGAATCTGTATCTGACTAAATGAAGGCAATTGAACCAAGTGGTTAGCTGGAATAACTGCAGCTACAGCCATTGTTGTAGCTTTTAGTATATTTAGTCCAGCCCCAAGCTGTAAATCGTCTTCACCTACGGTAATGCTAACAGTAACTCCAGTGTTACTATTGCAAGCAAAAGAAATAACATCACCCTCCTCTAATCCTGCACCCTCTGCATTAACAACTATTGCGCTTAGTGCAGTTCCATTATAATTAATTCCATCAAAAGAAGGCACAGTTCCTGTAAACGAACCTCCTGCTGCTGGCGTTACTGTAACTGTCCCAGAAGAGTCTGAGCTAAAAGAACCAGTAGCACTAGTTTCTGTCGAAGTCGCAGAACCTAAAATACTTTGATTTTCATCTAGCTTACCAGAATTCAAAGGATTGTGGTAAGTGCTTCTACCTGAACCAGCGTCTTCTGCTGTATACTTATATATCTCGTTACTTGGTGCTAGTATATTTAAAGCAGTGCCATGTAGGTTGTGAACAGCTCTCCATCTAGCAAAACCAATAGGAGGGGTTATATTTACATCAGCTACACTTGCTTCATCTAAGTAAACTGGGTTTAATGCTTGTACTTCTACTTTCGCCATAGTTTCTTACTTATTAGTTTTGATTAAAAGGTCCTGCAGCTGAACTGTCTAGTCCAAATACACCAAATTCTACCATCTGATCAACATGAGTTGCATATACTCTGTATGATTTATTCACTGCAACGGGAATAAAACAAAACTCATTGCCACCAATCTTAGCAACTAATCCATCAGAATCTGTATCATTATACACATAAACGTAATGTTCTTTTTCTTGATCTAAATTTTTTAGAAACAAATATGCAGATTCAGTTTTATCATTAGCTGTGTACACTTCTAGAGCATTAGCATCAACAGCAGTTTTTAAAACTTTAGCCCTACTAAGAATACCAGAGTCAGCAGCTGCAGAAAAATCTGCAGATACATTTACTGGGCTTGCCAAAACGGAAGCACTGTTCAGTGTTAATGTTGCTCTAAGTGTAGCCATTAAACTTGCTGATAGATAACTGCATACTCAATAGTCATTGCAGTATTTACGCTTGGAGTAATCTTAATATCTTGCTCACCATTGAAAGGCAACAGCACCCAGTCACCAGCATAAAGCCTTCCAAGAGACTGCGACTCAATAGTCACAATAATATTTTCTGTAGCTGTAGTGCTAGTATTTTTGATGTAAACCTTGTGAGCACCATCAGCATCGTAGAGACTTTTGTCAATCAATGTCAGGATAGTGTTTTGAGTAAAGGTTTGTCTAGCTACTCCAGTAAATTGATCTAATCCAGTTACTGTACCAGCTTTAGTTAGTGTTGCCGTAGTAGACAACGATAGAGCGTCACCAGTTAGGTCGCCACTCGATAATGTTAATGTTGCAGTTGTTGTTGCCATGATAAATAGTTATTTATGCAAATATACTTATTATTTCTTTCTTTTTTTATTGACCTTATATCTTGATACTCGGCCCTTAGTGCGTTTTTCTTTAGCTGCCCTAGCTTTCTCTGAAGGACTTAACTCAGACCATGTAGCTGGTGTTTTTGACGACACACGAACTGTAGGTCTAAATGTTCTATCTTTTCCTTTATACCTTTTCTTACCTCTAGGAGTTCTCCACTTTTCTTTAAACCATCTTTTTAAAGCAAGGCCTTTTTTGGTTTTTCGAACAGCCATTACTTTTTACTCTTATTACCCCAATTTGCAGCACCAACTTTACGACATTTAGCTAAAGCCCCAGAAGCATAAGCAGAAGGCCATTTTTTATAACGAGCTTTTACTTTGTGGTAACAAGCATCCTTTGTCGTACCTCCCTTTTTATATTCTTTTTCGGTTTTTTTAATTGCTTTTGCCATGATCAACAATTTTAAATTTTGCCTTAGCAACAGCTCCTGGATGCGGTTTGTAATCACCTTTCATTAGATAGTACCTACCCTGCTCTTCCATCCAGTGAAATCCTTTAGGGGCTTCAACTGATTTCTTATCTTTAAGAAATTTTAGTTTTACTTTACCTCCTTTTTTTAAAACTTTAACGCCTTTCATGGCTTTAGAAGGCCTTCCTTTTTGTGATCCATATGTTCCTGGTCCTTGTGGCATATCTTTATAATTTTTATGATCCTAGTGTAATTCTTTTGTAAAACTCTGCATCAATATCTTTTATAGGGTTTAAAAAATTAACTCTACAATATCTATTCATATTTTCTATAGCTGTCTTGCTATTTGTCACGCACATATTAGCAGCTTGATAAGATGCATTTTTTTGCAAAAGTGAATCAATTCTTTTTTTTGTTGTTTTGTTAGTTGAGTAACTCATAATACAAATATACTTTATTTAAACTCCAATTATTTTATCTATACTAGTAGTGGCTACACCTTTTATTTTACCTATGTTTGCTGATGCAACACCATTAACATTATTAGCATACCCCCCTAAGGTATACTCTATATATGGATCTTCACTGGTTCCAGAACCTCCAGCTTCAGTATATTTTGCACCTATATTTAAAGCAACATTAGAACTTGGTTCGACATTCAAATAATCGTTAGTATAATCCATAAAACAAATTATTACTACATTATTATTTTGCATATCAGTTTTTAAATCGCTTGTCCCAGTCATATCATTGTATCCTGAAACGCTCCAGTTTGTTGTTAATATTTGCGGGGCATAAACTGTAGCATTGCCATCTAAACTACTACCAGCTGAAAATCCAGATATATTATCAAGATCTGTAGATGCTAAAGCTGTTCCACCATCTCCACCAAAAGCTGTGCTTTTTACAGCTATGACACTACCGTCATTACTAGAGAATCCATATATTTTTATAGTAGCACTAGCTACTGTCCCTGTAATACCAGAAGTATCAAAATACATAAACGATCTACCTATTCCGTAAGCAGTTCCACCCCCTCTTGTTGCAGCTTTACTTACCAAAGTAAAGAAGCTATTCGCAGAGTTACTAGTATTAACAAGACCACCAGAGCCATTATGATCTCTAGCGTTAGCCCACGAACTTTGGGCATTTATTGAACAACGACCATCATCAGTATTTCCGTACAAATCTGGCATTAGAACTGTTTTTTAGGTAAGTGATATGTATTAGATTGAAAATACATATTACTATCTGGATTTACACTTATAGATTGATACGTAGTTCCATTTATGTATAAAACATCATCCGTATCTGAATAGTTATTCCACCACGTAACTCTTGCACCATCCTTTGTAAAATTAACAACTTCGCTTACAAATCTCAAAGCATTGTCATCACCCCATGTATCATAAAACACTCCATCGTAAGTAGATAAAGAATCTTTTACAGCATACCAATCTCCCTCTACTATAGTTACATTAGGTTTATCAGCAGCCCAAGCTTTAGCTTTTTCTATAACTTGAGGGTGGTTCTCTACTATGGTATGAGATGTTATAGAATTAGCTTGAATGTAATTTGCTGATATCCCCATACCAAATCCTATTTCTAATATATCTCCGCCTCCTTCACACACATAGTCAGCAGAAGCTTTCATAATAGAATCTTCCCAAGACATCATTACTTGAAGCTCTCCTCCAGCATTGTCTGTGTAGTATATTCTATCAGACTCAAATACTAATGTTTCGTCTATATAGCCCATTACGCTATTTCTACGAATGTATTATCTGGGTTAAAAAACATCTTTTTATCACTTACGTTCAAAGAGAATCCAAGCAGTCTAACAAACTGACCACTAGAAGATGGGGCTGTAAGCGTAGCTTCTCCAGCTGTTGCTGATGCATAAACTGGAGCTCCTTCCTTATCGGTTCCAGCAGTATATGCGTTATTTAAAGTAACAGCTCCTCTTATAAGCATACCAGCTGAAGAGTCTGAAGCTGCTGCTGCAGACGTTGCAACTGCAGCTAATGCAATAGTTGTAGTTTCAAGGTCAGCATCAATTAACGTCCATACACCATTTCTAAGAACGTATATTTCTCCTGCAGTAACACTATCATCACTTATTCCAGTTAATATTTCAGCGCCTGGCCCAAAATCACCAGCGTTATTACCACTAATAGCATGCAAAATAGAAGCAGCTCTTACAGATCCAGCGACAGTTAATTGACTACCATCAAAAGTAAGATTAGCTTCAGCGTTCATAGCATCAGTACCAGTAGCTGTAACGATTCTATCGTCAGTTCCATTAGTCATAAAGTCTGATACATCTACGCTAAACTCATTACCTCCACTTAAATCAAGGCCAGTTCCAGCTGTATATGTAGTATTTGTATCTGAAACAGTATTCGTAAAGGTTATCTTATCTGAAGATCTAGCTATTGACAATCCAGTACCAGCCTCCAAAACAATATCATCTGTACTGCCATTAGAATCTGTTAATCTAATTTTTTCTTCGTCTGAGTTGTCTCCATCAACGCATGATATACTATAAGTAGTATTATCATTAGCAGTCATGTCGTCAACTGCAAGATCAATAGTCCCATCAGCATCTTGATATGTTGCACTAATTCTAGTCTCTGTATTGCCACTAAACATTGCACCAACAATGTCTTGAACTTGTTCATCAGACAACTGAGTGTTAGCTGTCATATCATCAACTGCAAGATCAATAGTACCGTCAGAGTCGTCGTATGTAACAGAAATTCTAGTCTCTGTATTCCCGCTAAACATAGCGCCAACTATATCCTGAACTTGTTCAGCACTTAATACCGTATCAGTATCAGTGACTGTATTTGTAAAAGTAATCTTATCGCCAGATCTAGCAATAGAAAGTCCAGTGCCCGCCTCAAGGACTACATCATCTGTAGAAGAGTCGCTACCTGTTAATCTGATTTTTTCTTCATCAGAATTATCACCATCAACACAAGATATACTATACGTAGTAGCATCCAAACCACGCTCACCAGTAGAACCTGTAGCTCCTGTTGCACCTGTTGCCCCAGTATCACCTTTAGGTCCTTTTTCCGTAACAATAATAGTAGAAACAGATGGGGAAGATACGCTTATACTTGTTGATGTTTGCGTAAAACTTACAGTATTCCCACCAGATACAGAAACGTCAACAGTATTGCCTTGACTTGTTGTTACGTTTACGCTCATTACCTTCTGACTGCTTTTGTCACATCTTCATTAACTACAAAAGAACCACGTAAAATTGTAGTATGAGTATCTACACCAGAAGTTGTTGGAAGAATATATTGAAGATCATAAATATATCTTCCTGCTGGCACTCGACGCATTGTAGAAGCAGTAGCTTTTATAGTTACATTGCCGTTATCATCAACAACAAATGGTTCAAAATAAGCTTCTCTTGATTGATTTTGAGTAACATTAGGGGGTAACACCCTACCTTTTAAACCTTTTTCTGTTGACGCAATTATAGGATTAGAACCTTTTCTGCCAGAAGGCCATACCTGCATAACAAATGAATATTTGTCTGTAGATAAATTAAGACCTGATCCTGATGAATCTTTTAATGTTAATGTTAGCTCAAACGTATCTCCTTGACGACAAGTGATATCTAAAACTTCCGATACATCTAAATTTACTTTATTGGCCATCTTGCATATTCATTAATAAATTTCTCATTGGATTACCCTCTTCTCCTTGCAGCTCAGTTCTTTGTCCTTTTCTTTGAGATATAAGTTTAGATTGCTGTACAGCTTGTTTCTTAACTCTATCATCTTTTCTGTCTTCTTTAAGGACTTCAAGCTTTTCCTTAAACTCTTCATCCGTTTCTTTAAATCCTAAAGTAGCTTTAGCTCTAATTGTTTCAATCTCTTTGTTGAACTGATGGCGCATAGCTGCAAGCTGTCCATCAAGCTGTGCTTTAAGCTGCATTTTTTGCGCTTCTATCTGAGCTTCTGCTTGCATTTTTTGCCCCTCCATTTGCATCTGCATCTGTTGTTGTTGTTGAGCCATTTGAGCTTGCATCTGCTGTTGCTGCATAGCCATTTGTTGAGCTTGTTGAATTTTTTTCTTCCTTCTTACAATAAGAAGACGTTCAGCTTGATTGACATCTTTTAGCTCTCTTATAGCCATAGCATCCTCAAGGTCTATTTCTTTTTGGCCTAAAGATATTTGTATTGCTTGTTCTAAATATGCCTGATCTTTATCATCCATATCTTTTTGAACTTGAACTCCAAAGTTATACATAGGTAATCTAGAAAAACTTGAAAGAATATCCATATTTGTCTCACCAATTGCATTTTTATAAATGTCCATGATTACAGACTGATCTGGAAGTATTTGCAAACACCTTACAATATCATTACACACATATTTATAAAGTATCATAGAAGCATTTGTAATATCATATGTAGCATTATTTGAAGCAGCAATAGCTTGCTCCCTAACACCTACTAATGCTTCAGACTTTGGTGTGCTTGCGTCAACAACTTCATTAATACCCGTAGTATCACGTATCATTCTTAGATAGTGATTGTATAATCCAATAAGCTCGTTAATATTTCTTATACTATTTCCTATCTCACGAATAGGTGGATTTTGAAATCCGCCTTCTGGATTTTTACTTCTATAATAGAATACACCAGTTTGTTCGTATATATCATGAAGATCTAAAGGTTGTAACTCACCCCCTTTACCTAACTGAACATTTTCCAAACCTTCGATGTCTATCATTAATCCATCTGGTTTTGCTTTAGCTATAGCTTGTTGTATTTTAAGATGCGTAAGCTGAAGCATATCAGCAAACCCAATACAACTATTAACCATAGACTTTGGCATCATATCAGTTAAGTTTGTTGCAACAACAGAATATGATAATCTAGCTTTGCTTATATCATGGATATTTTTAGGCACATTATGCATTCTGCCATAGCTAAACAAATAATCGGTTCCTAGTATATAATAACCTTTATATACATTGACAATCTCCATCTTATGAGGTTTTCTTTCAAAAACACTACCAGCCTTTTCTTTATAGTCGAAGCCTTCATAGAAAAAGTTTCTGTTACCAAATCTATTTTCTTTCTCTTCAAAGTGCATACAATCTGTAGACAAAAACTCAAACTCTAATACATCTACAGAATATTCATCATAATCATAAATATTTCTTCCTAGCTTATCATCATATGTGTACGCACCACTAGTCCTACCAGAAGTTTTTGTAGCAATTTTTTTAAAGTCTGATTCCTCTAACTCTCCACTAGCTATTCTTTTCAGCTCCTGTATAGGCATGCTTTTTATGTGTCCAGCATATGTTAGATCTTCAAAACTAGGATCATTTGTTTCACTATGAATAAAATCTTTAGGATCTACATAATGAGTCTTAATACCATAGTTAGGATCATTTGATCTTTTAACTATAGCAATACCGTTTGTTGCTAGATCATTTACACACCTTCTAAATATATTGTCATCAAAATTATTCCATGATAACGTCATATCCGTTGCAACTTGTGCAGCTATCTCTGCATCGCTCTTTACATTCTCGCCTATAAATATTTCTGCTTCAGCTTCATTATCAGGAATCATTTCTGGATCCATACCTATAGTAGCCCCAGTCTTTTCCTTAAACTGCATAAGTTGTTTTTTTAAAGCAACTTGTATCTCTATACGTTTTTTATCTCTATTTTTTTCTGAAGATGAAAGCGGATCGACAGCTTCTAAATTGGGATAAAGGTTTCTACCTAGTATTTTATTTACTACAATTCTAACAAACTTTGGAAGTATAGGAACTGGAGTGTAATCAAGATTCATTAAGCTACCATCTCCAGAGTTAGGATCTTGAGTATTTAATAATCTTTTGTAAATCGTAGTGTCTTGTACGCCATTAGCATACTCTTTATTTCTTTTAAATAAAGTATACCTCTTAGAAAATAAAGATGAACTATCAGCTCTTTTACCCCATTGAGACTCAATAGCTTTTGCGTATTTTAAGCCATAATCTTTCGTTTCCTTTTCTTGTTGAGGAGCAAGTGGATCTGGAAAATTTTTTTTACCGCTATATTGTTTCATTCATCTTAGAGTATATATTGCAAATATAGGAAATTAGCCGATGATTTTATATCGCCTGAAAAACTTCCTCTCATTAAAGTTACTGACTTTCTTTTTCTTAACCTTTTGTGCTGCAAGTAAAGCTAGACCTGAACTAATAGTAAGGTCAAATTTAGTTCTATTATCTATTTTGTACGCAATCCAGTCCTCTAATGTTTTATTAAAATACATATTGCCCACTTCTGTTGTTTCATAATTTATACCTACATGATCATGAATATAAGATTCTATAGCATGAGCATGGGCTTGAATTATATCTTGAGAGTTTGATGGTATACCTTTTGTCTTCACTTTTACTTTTGCTGTACCAGTTTTTAAATGCTGTGGTCTATCCATTAAGTATCCATCGTAACCTCTTGATTCAAAATATCTTGCAATACCGTACTTATTGTTTTCAATTAAGATAGGGTATCCATAAAATACAGCAGCCATTAAAACATCTTCATAAAATATTTTAGCAAGCGGAGGTCGTGATGCGTACTCCAAGACAAACATATTACACGGGTATTCCATGTGAAATTTATTGTATAAATGCAGTGCACCTTTAGATCCTCTACCATCAACAGTAGCATCAAGATCATACGAGTCAACTCCACCACAACCTATGTCTGAATTAGGTGCAACTCTTTTACCTCTAAGTAATTGTTTTTTATTTCTAAACTCTGCAGGAGGCATCCATGATATTTTAAATCTGCCAACTGGATCTGGAGTAAATACCACCTCAGTATCTTTTACCCCACCTTTCCAAACAAAGTTTCCAGTTACAACTGGATTGGGAAACAACTCTTCGTTGTACTCTATCTGTTCATATATTTTACCAATATTAAATACGCTACCTTCAATACTATCCCTAAAGGCTTCATCTGCTGTAAATGGGAATTGACGTATAACTTCATTCATTTCAGATGCATTATCCTTCAATGAAGATCTTTCGTTTTTTAAATAAGTTCTAGCCCCAATAGTTATATCTTCACCATCAATACCTTCTATTGCAGTATCTGGATCATTTATAATCGGATTACCATACAAATCAAAAAACCCTTCTAAGGATTCTTCAGCAGATATAAATAACCTATACAACCCTGTTTTAGTCCTCCCATTCTTGTTCCTCTCTGAAGGATTCGAATCCTCCCATAGACTCTTGTATTCTTTTCCACCTTTTGACATTGGATTTACTGTGCTTCCTACCAGTGCTTTTCCCACGATTTTTCTTCCGACGATCAAACAAGTCCTCTGAATCCTCCAAGCGTCTCTTATATCTGTTGGTTTTTCCCATTTTCCAGCTTCATCTAAATACAATATGTGTAGCTTTTCACCATCGTATGCATTATTAGTAGTGTTTTTCCAATTTATAACTGTGTTAAGAGCTTCACCTTTTTGTGAAGTTTTGTTGTTCTTTGTTATACGTTTTGATGGTTCACGAAAAGCTAACTCCATACGTGGATTCGTTGTACCATCTTGTATTGGTTTAAAAAAGAAAGGATAGTGCCTAAACATATAAACTACTTTCTTCATGAAAATATTTTCTTGAGCATCCTTACCAGTTTTCGACTGTATACCCATAAGTTTATCTTTAACTTGTGTTGCCTCGTCAACAAGTACAGCAGAGCATATATTAGTATACCCAGAACGACGGCACTTAGTATAAAGCTGACCAATGCAACGTGGATCAGCTTCGCATGCAGCCATGTGTAAAAAGATTTCACGTTGAAAGTTAAGAAAAAATGGATAACCAATATCTAGCTTAGTCCATTCGATATATGGACGAAACTTCTCTCTAAACTCCCTTGGCATTTCCGCCCACTCATCCATAGAACGAACACGAGACAATTCCTTCGGCATAGGTATCCTTCTCCACATTTGCATAGAGTTTGGTTCTTTATGTCCAAAAATGTCTTTCTTCTTCGGCCTTTCTGGAAGGCAAATGAGTATCCCACCGAGTTCAATAATTTCACCCTCCGTACCGTTGGGACAAATCTTGACAGCAGGTTCTTCATAATCCTTTATGTTTAATAGTATACTCAATATGTTTGTCCAAATCTATTTGACCTAAATCCAGGTGCTCCTACTTTAGGGCTTGCTAACTTCATGTATTTACCGCATGAGCATTTAATATCATGAATTGCACCCTCACCTTCTACGTACTTAATAGTAATACCTGATTTGCTTACAACTTCGTCGCTGCATTCACATTTATAATCTGCCATTAGAATGATGCTTTAGTATAACCTTTCTTATGCTTATAAGGAGCCATATGTTTGGGCTGCTTACCAGGACAACACCATTCTGCACCACCATCCCATGGATCAATACACCAACATTGACTATAGTCGTTAGATTGAGATCTTCTATGTTTATTTTGCACAGAGCAAGATGTAAGCAAGCTTATAATCAAACACCAAAATAAACCCACAAATAAATAACCAATTCTATTTTTCATTTCTTCTATTATATGTAATTATTCTGTGACAGTTAGAGCATCTAACCTCACACTTATCTATTTCTTTTTGTATTGATTCTATAGAGTAATATTCGTAAACCATATCAGATACATTTTTATATTTATCATCATCTATATGATCAAAATCTAAAACAATGTAATTTGTCTCACCACAATCTACACAGCCAGATTCAGTTTTTACTTTGCGAACATACTCTTTATTTATATCTAATTGTTTTACGTTTCTTTTTCTAGATCTTGCTTTGACTTTTTCTTTATTAGCTTCATAATGTTTTTTAGAAGCAGCCGCTTGATCTTTTTTGTTTTTGTATGGCATTACTTAGAGAATCTTTCTGCAAATCCTCCAGTATAATCTTTTGCTTCGTCTATTTTCCCGCTATCCTTAAGGTCTTTTATCATTTGTTCTAAACGCTGCCTTTCAATAATTAGCTCTTTACAATCTGTTGCTGTTTGTTTTATAGATTGTAATTCAGCTTTACGTGCTGATCCATTAATATCTGGATCAACAGGTTTTTTGATCTCATCAATCATATTATTAATTGCAGCTTCCATGCTTTTCATGAGGCTTTCAGAAGCTGATATGGTGGTAAACTTACTCATCGTCTTGATAGTCGTATACCCATATAGGAGTTTTTTCTCCTACATAACCTCCAGCTACATTATATTCAAAATGCTCTACAGCATCTTCCATACTCATACCTTCTTGTACAAGTATGTCTAAACATTTACTTACACTATATACAGCTTTTGCTTCTGCTCCAAATGTTACACCTATAACAGCATCATCAAAGCCATCAGCAAGTAAGCACTCATAATCTTCTAAGTGTAACCACAGTTCTTGTTTATCAAACATTTTCTTCAATTACATACATTAAATCTTCAGCTCTTGTGCGGTAATATTCTTTACCTTCTATTTTAATACGGTAGTCTCTATTCTCTTTAAATCCCACTACATCACCAACGCTTAATCCTAATTCTTCTATCCATGGAGCCATAAAAGCAACTCTACCTTGAGTAGGTAGGTTTTCTTTTAACGAAACTATTTCTATTAAATCAGAGTTTATTTCTGATTCTTGTTCTACTGGCTCTAATAAAGACCATCCAGCTAAAGGTTTTATCTCACCAGTATCTTGACATTTGTATGCAATCGCTTGATTGTTTATAGTATGTTTATCATCATATCTAACTAAGTAATGATTGTCTTCACCTGTTAAAGCTTGACCTTCATTTACTACAACTAAATGATGAAAATATAACATGTCACCTTCTTTTACGCCTGTGTCGTATTTTAATGGAGAGCAAACTACAGGACCTTCAGTGATCCTATGCTCAAACTCACTACCTTCATGTCTAGTGTCTATATACAACTCTAAACCACCATCGGTAGTGATCGTGTCGTTAATTTTTTTCTCTAATTCAACGACAAACAGTTCTAATGTTTTCATTTTTTATAAGGAAATATTTTATTTAATTTTTGTTGTCTTTGTTTACACCCACAATCTTTAGGTGCTAATTTATTTAACCCTGTAGCTTTTGTAAATTTAGCTATAGTGTCTCCTAATCCTTTACTTTTAATAGTTTTCATTAGTAACCTCCTGATCCTGACGGAGTAGATGTTCCATTAGATAACGACCTTAGTGAAGTTTGTTGCATTCTTTCTGATCTAAGTTGATCCATAATTGAATTAACTAAATCTCTAGCAGCTTTATTTATAGGAGTTAAGCTATCATGAGTTTCTACTTTATGAAAACCACCAACCATAGCCCCTCTATTGATGTGAACGTGATATGCTCCAATATACTCTGTTCCGTCTGGACGATTAAATTGACCACCAGGTGTGTATAGTTCTGTTCTTACCATTTTAAAAGTTGCAATCAAATTCAAGCATACATGGCATATCGTCTATACCTTTCCATAGGGCTTGAGTGTTATCAATATCATCTTGTAAATATACTAAATATCTATTCTTACCATACTTATGTAAATGTCTTTCATCACGAACAATTGCACTTACTTTACCATTGCCAGCTCTCATGCCTACATAATAAGCCATAGCATCTTTCGGATCTTTTCCGATTATAATTTTTCTAATAATTCCTTCCATTTTATTCTCGTTCTATTCCAGTGCCTCCTAGTAAATCATCTATATCATTATCATCTAACTCATCTTTTTCTTTTAGTTGGTATGTATGATTTATAAAATCTTGCACTTCGTATAATTCATTTAAATCTTCTATATTATAACTATATATAGCATTAAGTTTTGACATTTCACCATATACAGGGTTTATTAATCCAGCAAACATAATTGAAATAAATCTATCTTCTACGTCATATTGCTTTGCTAATGCCTCAGCCTCAAACATTAATCGTTGCATATGAAGTAAAAATTCGAAATCTTTTGTCATAGTTTTGCTTTAATACAAATGTAATAAAAATGCCTAAAAGTAAGATATCAAAAAAAATTTTATTTAGAGATTTTGCTAAACAAGACAAAACATACATAAATAAAAATTATTTAAAGAACTTAAAAGTTTTAAAAAACAAGTATGCCGAAAAACTAGGTATGGACTTCTCTAAAATGGAATTCCTTTTATGGGCATACGATTTACAATTTTTTACTTTAGACTACGCTAGTAAAGACTTTCAATCTAGTAAATCTAATATAGGGAAGAGATACGTATATCCTCTTGTTAATGCTGGATATATATACAAGCACTTTGACAAACTAACACCATCAGACACATATGAAGATCATCTATTTAGAGATGAAACTAAATATAACTATAGAGTTAGATATGCCATAACTCAAAAAGCAAGATTGTTTGTGCAAAGGTTTTATAACGAACTAGGAGATTAGCTACCTTTTACCTCCGTGGTACTCTACAGCATGACCCTCTTCTATAAGGGTTCTATTAAGGTTCTTCATTGTTAATGAGTTAGGACAGCAGAAGTCTATCTCCCCTAAACATCTACCAAACTTTCCTACACCATGCGATACAACTTGAACTTCTGTTGCTGTATCTAGCAATTCAGCTACTCTTTGTTTAGCAGCTAATCCTCGTTTCTTTTCTTCAAGATCTCGTGTTCTAGACTCTGGGGTATTGATCCCCATAAACCTTATGCGTTTTTTAATCTTTACATCAAAACCTAGATCTATGCTAGCGTCTATTGTGTCCCCATCGATAACTCTAAGAACTTCTATATTGTATGTGTACATGTTTGTTGGTTAAGCTTCTCCAGCTAAGTTTTTTAGATCTAAAGGATCTAATATTAAGCATTCAGCAAAGTCTCTATAAGAGATAGTTACTTCTTCTCCAGATTCTAAAGCCTTGGCTATGGGTGGATATATACGCATATACGCTATAGTACTCTTACCTATAAACCCATTTGTTTTAATGTTGTTGTTTTCTTGCGTATCTCCTACAAGTAAACATCCTGCTGTATGTTCATCTGTGTTACCACAGTGTATAAGTATATATTCAAAATTAGGTACATCAACAATATGAAGCATGCCTTTATGAATGTCAGCAAATCTTTTACTATACTTATTGTGATACCCACCTTCTTTTCTAAATTCAATTTTATACTCTCCTTCGGGTATGCAAGTTTCTCCGTAAACTTTTTGTTCACGACTTTCATCTTCTAACGTATAGCATAAAAACTTCCTGCCATCTGTTACATCAAATAAAATACCGTTAGTTGAGTCTACTCCTTTGTTGAACCTTATTACTTCGAGTTTCATTTTTTATTTTATTAAGCCTTATGCGTTCAGCTTCTATTGCTGGATCTTTTCTTTTCTTTTTGGTGTTAAAATATTTTTTCCTCAAAATTCAGGAGACGCAACAAATTGAATATTGCTACCAGCATCCTCTCTACCTTGAGATCTAGATAACCTTTTTTGAAGAGATTT
>Ga0208158_1000448_pt1 | contig 14721 bp, 15 predicted proteins | sample 8_EtaG_FD_184081 | JGI IMG/M metagenome (GOLD analysis project Ga0208158, IMG submission 184081) | Marine viral communities from the Subarctic Pacific Ocean - 8_ETSP_OMZ_AT15162 metaG (SPAdes) (version 2) | ecosystem: Environmental > Aquatic > Marine > Oceanic | place: Pacific Ocean | collected...
AATTAAAGGTGTCAGTGTTCCAGTTGCTACCTCTCTTGAAGTTATACAAGGTGGTGCAAAAATTGTTATGCAAAGTGGTGATGTATTAAAAGCGCAAAGCGGAACAGCTAACGGTTTTGATTGTTGGGTTAGTAGAGTAGATTCGATTAGTACATAAGGAGTAATTATGGCGTATCAAGAAGAAGTAGGTGGTCCATTATTTATTGGATCAGGCGGTCCAGCATCAGAGGTTATACCTGAACACGATGCTGTTGTAGATGTTAACCAAGTTGTTGGTAATGCAGTTCTTGCAGGACCTGTTACTTTTAATGCTATTGTAACTATAACAGGAGTGGTGGTAATTTTATAATGGGATTAGAATTAGACGGCGTTAACGGTATAATTAAAAACAGCACTAGCGATGGTGATGTAACGATTAAAGGTAATGATGGTGGTAGTGAAATATCAGCATTAACATTTGATATGTCTGCTGAAGGTGCAGCGACTTTTAATTCTAGTGTTACATTAAAAGACGCTGGAGGTGGGGCTGGAGCAATATTAAATTTAACCAGCGCAGATACTTCAGGTGCAAGTGGTGAGTTTTTAGGTATTATTAATTTTGTATCTTCTGATAGTTCAACAGGTTCTGCAGGCACGCAAGCTGCTATAAAAGGTGTATATGAAGATAATGGTGATAGTTCAGGTTTAGAATTTTTTACAGGTAACTCAACAGGATCTGGTACTCCTACATTACAAAAACGTATGCAGATGTTTCACGATTCAGGAGTTACAATTACCACTACTGACAACACAGACACACTTACATTAGCATCAACAGATGCTGATGCTAATTCAGGTCCAAATTTAAGACTGTATAGAAACTCTGGTTCTCCAGCAGATAGTGATTTAATTGGAAATGTTCAATTCGAGGGTCGTAATGATAACTCTCAAGATGTAGTTTATGCAGAAATTTCATCCAGATTAAATGATGCTTCTGATGGAACTGAGGATGGACTTATTTTTATTAAAGCTATGACAGGCGGCACTCTTACTGAGTACATGAGATTTGATCCTGGTTCTGGTGGAATTGTAGTTAATGATGGCTCTATTGACATGAACTTCCGAGTAGAATCTAATGGTAAAGATGATATGCTCTTCGTTGATGGTGGTGAAAATAGAATTGGAATTGGAACATCAAGTCCAACAAGATTTGTTCAACTAACCGATACAAGTGCAGATATGTATTTAGCCTTTGAAGGTGGAACATCTAATACAGTTGGTATCCTTCTTGGAGATACTGATGACCATACTCAAAGTAGAATACAACACGATAATTCTGACAATTCACTTAAATTTTCTACAGTACAAACTGAGGCTATGCGCATAGATAGCTCTCAAAAGGTAGGAATTGGTGAAACTTCACCATTAGGACTGCTTCACGTTAAAACTTCCGATAGTGGTGCTACTGTAAACGCAAATAGAGACGACTTTGTTATAGAAAATTCTGGTCATTGTGGAATGACAATTCTATCAGGCACGAGCAGTGTTGGTGGAATTGGTTTTGGTGATAGTGGTGGCAACTTACAAGGTTTAATTCAATATAATCATTCTACAGATAATATGGAATTCAACACAAACAGTAGTTCAAACCCATTAATGTTACACGACACAGGACAATTATCATCTAATGGAGAACTTGATACTAACGTAGATCCTGGTGGACTCTGTTTAAATCATGGAGCAAATGATGGTAGAGTATTAAGTTTTAAAAACTCAGATGTTTCTCATTCAATGACAACTATAGCTCAAGCTGACACATATGGAACTTTTGGTAAAAATTCTTCTTCAACAGGAGGTTTATTTATACAAGGTATATCAGAAAGCACTTTTCCATTTACACTAAGAGGTGCTGGTAATAATACAGACACATCAAAATCTGGTTCTTCCGCTGGTTTTATTATGCTAGAGGCCGCTCAATTTAACGGCTCTACCAGTGTTGCCTCTCCAGCTTCAAATGTAAATTTAGTTACGATTAGGTCTGGCACTGATGATTGTGTGTTTATATTTGATGAAGAAGGAGATTTCCACGCAGATAATTCATCAACAACTTTTGATGCTTTTGAAGATGCTCAATTAGCTAGAGCTTACGATTTATCACACGGAAAAGGTGTTATTAATTCTAAATTTGATAAATTTGTATCTTATAATGCTGATAAATTAGCTGATTTAAAGTTAATAGGTAGAGATAAAGATGGAACTCCAAACTCTCACGTCAATGTAACTGGTATGCAGAGACTTCACAATGGTGCCATTTGGCAACAGTATGAAAAACATCAACGACTAGCAGAAGCTGTATATGAGATGGCAAAAGAGGCATTAGGCGAGGACAAAGCCAATGCAATATTAGAGAAACATGATATAAAACTATTAAATTAAGGAGAACACAATGGCAATAACAGCAAATATGACAACTCATGATGGCACAGAATTAACAGATGCATACGTTAGAGTGATGTCTACATATGTCAAAAAAATGGGCAGTGATTGGAAGCTAGTCTATGATGTTGTAATTTACAAAGATAAAGCAACACGTGATGACGAAGGTACTGAACTATCTATGCGTATATCTAACAATCATATAGACCACTTTAAAATTGATTACAGTTTAGATGCAACAGATAATCCTGTAGCCTTAGCTTATGCAGATTTAAAAACAAATAGCCAGTTATCGAATGTTACAGACGTAATTGAATAAAGGTAAACTATGACAAGTGAAATAAAAGTAGATACTATTAGCGAACAGACATCCGCGAACGGTGTAACCATTGATGGTCTAACCATTAAAGACGGTAACATTATCGGGGACGTTGCATTAGCTGGTACTACACCTACATTCACAATCGGCGATGGTGGTGCTGAAGATGCGGCTCTTATCTTTGATGGCAATGCAGTTGATTATTACATGGCACTTGACGACTCAGCAGATAACTTGATCATCGGATCGGGGTCAACAGTTGGCAGTAATAGTTTAATAACTATAGACTCTAATGGGGATTTAGATTTTGATGTTTCTGGAAATATAAAACTTGATGCTGATGATGCTGGTGAAATTAGGTTTTTGGATGGAGGCACACAATATGCAGCCATTAAAAAAGACGGTAATAACGCATTGTTTCAATCCATTGTTGCGGATGGCGATTTTATAATTCAAGGAATTGATAGCTCATCGTTCATCTCAGCCCTGACCCTTGATATGTCGGATGCCGGCACAGCTACATTTAATCACGATGTTAAATTAGGTGATGATGGTGAGTTAGTTTTTGGAGATGGTGGTGACTTAAAAATTAGACACGATAGTTCAAACAATGTTTCTTTTATTGAAGAAACTGGTTCATCTAATTTTCATATTAGAGGTAATCAGATTGTTTTTAAATCACAAACAGATAATGATGATTTTGCTAAATTTATAGAAAATGGTGCTGTGGAGCTGTATCACTCAAATTCAAAAAAATTCGAAACAAGTGCTAATGGTGCTGACATTACTGGTATACTTACTACAACAGGTAATGCTGGAATTGGCACAAGTTCTATTGATGTATCAACTCAAGCTGGTGGTAGTGGTTTTAGAGTTTTACAAATTGAAAACGATGAAGGTGGTCAAATTAATTTAGACCACAATGACGCTGGCACAGGTTCAACACTTGGTCAGATAAACTTTCAAAGAGCAGGTGAGGTAGTTGCAGAGATTGAGGGTGTAACTGATGGTGCAACTGATAATGGTAAAATTAATTTTAGAACACAACCTGATGGTGGGGATTTAACCGTTAGATGGACAATAGACCATGATGGTATTATATACCCTGGTTCAACTTCTCAAGGTATAGCTCTTGGAGTTACAGCAGCAACTGCAAGTAATATACTCGATGATTATGAAGAAGGTACGTGGACAGCAACTTTTACTACCACTGGCACAGCATTTACAACAAGTAGCAATACTTCAACCCAGTTTTACACTAAGGTAGGTAGATTAGTTACTCTTGCTATAAGTGCTTCCGTGGCAAGTCCTTCAAATGGAACAGGAAATATAAAAATAACTGGTTTGCCTTTTACAAGTGGCTCTCACGACACAGTATATTCTAACGCAACTAGACCAGGTCGTATTGATAATGCTGATGGTGGCATAGTAGCTACAATGTTTTCAAGCAGTTCAACTTTAACTTTTGAAAAAGGCTCAAACAACGGAGCACCAGTTTCTGTAGCAGCATCTGAGTTAAATGGAAATACAACTCCGTTTATAGGGCTTAGTTTTAGTTATTACGTATAATATTTAAAAGGAGAAAAACAATGGCAATAACAAAAGAAACCAACATAGAAAAAATAGAAGTAGTAGGGCAATATAAAGCTGTCCAAGTTGCTGTAGATACTATTATTAAAGAAGATGATAAAGAAATATCTCGAACTAGGCATAGGCATGTTCTTCAATCAGATGAAGATATATCTGGTGAAGATGCAGAAGTACAAGCAATATGTAATGTTGTTTGGACTGATGCTGTTAAAGCTGCTTGGCTTGAACATAAAGAAAGTATAAATTTATAGGATAAACTATGAGTGAAATAAGAGTCGATACCATATCAGAAAAAACCAGCGCCAATGGTGTAGCTATAGATAGTGTGACACTAAAAGATGGTGAAGTAAAACTAGGAGATAACAACAAAGTTCTTTTAGGTGATGATAGTGATTTTGAAATTTATCATTCTGGTACAGCTAGTATTGTTAGAGAGGCTAGTGCAGGTAATCTAACTCTTGCTGGAAACGATGTTCAAATAACCAATGGTGCAATGAATGAAACACACATTGATTGTAATAACAATGGTTCAGTAGATATATATCACAACAATTCTAAAAAATTTGAAACAACTGCTACTGGTGTTGACATTACTGGATCAATAGTAACTGATGCTGGTGGTACAATAGGTGCAACAGGCACAGCTACTACTGTTGCTGGTATTCCATTTTTTAGTGATACAGGTAATGGCTCAATTTATACTCACGATGTATCTGGCACAGATAGTACGGCAGAGGGCAATGTTGCTTATGGACTTCAAGCATTAGATGCTATCACCACAGGTGATTATAATACTGCTATTGGATATCAGGCGTTATCTGCTCAATCTGAAGGAGAGGGTAATGTTGCTGTTGGACAAGCGGCTTTACTTTCAAACACCACTGCTGGGAATAACCTTGCGGTAGGTAAATCATGTTTACTTGCAAATACAACTGGCACAAGAAATATTGGTATTGGTAATAGAACTAATGACTTAGCAGACACAGAAAATGATAACCTTGCTATTGGTTATGAAGCAATGACAGGTGCAGTAGCTGGCGGAGAATACAACGTAGCAATCGGTAACTATGCACTCGATGCTTTGACTTCTTCTGACGGCAACGTAGCTATTGGGTATCAAGCAGCAACTGACATTACAACTGGTGATAATAGTGTTTATGTAGGCTATCAAGCTGGATTAAATGCAACTACTGGCTCATCTAATGCTTTTTTAGGCTATCAGTCTGGTGGTCTTGGAATAATAACTGGCGGTACAAATGTAGGAGTTGGCCCTCAATCACTTTATGATTTAACATCAGGAGCAAATAATATTGCTATGGGTTATAGGGCTGGATACAACATAACAACTGGTGAAGATAATACTATTATTGGAGAACAAGCTGGAAGAGATATAACGACTACTTCTAGTAATACTTTTATTGGTAGACGAGCTGCAATGGAAGCAACAGGTGGTGCTGAAAATGTTGTCATAGGTTCTGATACTTGTAAAACTGGCCCTCTAACTGGAAGTAGCAATGTTGTTATAGGTCAAGCAGCTGGAAATAACATGACTTCAGGAACAACTAGTGTACTTATAGGTCACGATGCTCTTGGTAGTGGTGTATATACTGGAAGTCAAACTGTTGCTGTTGGTAAAGATGCAGGTCTATCTTTAACTTCTGGAGGCAATACGGTCTTAGTTGGATTTGATGCAGGTGGAGATATTACAACTGGTGAACATAATGTCATGATAGGTAATGCAGCAGGTAATGGTTTTGATACTGAAAGTCACAATCTTGGAATTGGTACTGACGCATTAGGTGGATCTATTGCTGGAGGTGAATTTAATGTAATGGTAGGCAATAAAGCTGGAGATGCTATTACTTCTGGAGATTCTAATACGGGCGTAGGATATAATACACAAACAAACATTACAACTGGATCAAACAATACCTCATTAGGTGATGACGCTATGAATGATATTGATACTGGTTCTGGTAATGTAAATATTGGAGATGGTACATCAAATGGTGCAAACACAAACCACTCAATAGTTATTGGTCAAGCCGCTGCAGGTAAAGGATCAAACACAGGATTTATTTCACCTAATGGTGGCGGTGTTTTTCAAGGTAATAATTCATCTACTTGGTCAACAACTTCTGATAGAAGAATTAAAAAAAACATTGAAGATAATAATATAGGACTTGAAAAAATAAATAAAATTAGAGTAAGAAATTTTGAGTATAGATTACCAGAAGAAATTACTGAAGTTCCTTCACACGCCGCTATAAAACAAGAAGGTGTGCAAGTAGGTGCAATAGCGCAAGAAATACAAGAAGTTTTGCCAGACACAGTGGTGAAAACCACACATGGGGTTTACTCTGTTAACTCAGATAATATCACTTGGTATTTGGTAAATGCTGTACAAGAGTTGTCGGGTCAAATAACAACTCTACAACAAGAAATAAAAACTCTAAAAGGAGAATAAAATGGCAGTAACTAAAGAATGGATATCAGCTAAACCTAAAACAAATGCTGATGGCAATGTAACAGAATGGTCAGTTGAGTATAAGTATACTGATGGTGACTTTTCTCATACGTTTAGTAAATCTGAAAAGATAGATGTACCATCAAAAGCACCAGGTGATTATACAAAAGCTGAACTGTTGACACTTATGGATGAGGCACATTGGGATGATATGTTTGCAAAAAAACATAACGTACACCAAAACCCACCGGCAGTGGATACAGTTGATAATAGTTTTGACGTAAGCACATTAAGTGATAGCTAATGTTTGGGTTTGCTTCTTTTTCTGAAGTTCCCATTTCAGGACAGGAGCAACTTGTCGCTAGTGCAAGAATAATAGCCGGAACTCAAGTAATAACATCAAGTGTCGCTGGAGCCACGGCAGCAGCTAACGCTTTAGTTGTTGTCACCACTGCTGGATCTTTAAGCACAGCTGTTGGCACAACTCTTCAAAAGGTCATATTTTTTCCTTCTGGTCAAGCGGTAACATCAAGTGTCGCTGGAGCCATTCCTGAAGTTAGAATTTTTGCAGGATCTCAAGCTCTTACAACTGCCATAAGCGGCCCAGCCTCAGTCGTTGGAACAGCTCTTGTAGAGGCTACAACTAATTTAATTACAGGATCTGTGTCCTCTCCTTCTGTCTTTACATATAATACGGTAAATGATAATGTGACCCAAGAGACTTGGACTGCAGTTAACGCTGACGGCACAAGTGAATCTTGGAGCGAGGTTGACACTGATAGCTCAACAGAAACATGGAATAACGCATAATGGCATCAACATATTCAACAAGACTTAAAATAGAACTCATAGGATCTGGTGAACAATCTGGATCTTGGGGAACTACGACTAACAACAACTTTTCACAGTCTTTAGAACACTCTATAGCTGGAGTTCTTACTGTAAATACCAGCGGATCATCTGCTGTAACACTATCGACAGCAAACGGACCGCAAACACAAGCGGACAACCAAGCGAGAAACGCTGCTTTAATATTCACCAGTGCTGATCAAGACTGTGTAGTGACTGTGCCAGCTGTTGAGAAGTTATACTTTGCAAGAAATAGTAATACTGCTTACAAAATTACTTTGAGATTATCAGGCACATCAACAGATCAAGTGCTACTTCCAAACAGAACTTACTTTGTTGCAACGACTGGTTCAGCTTGGCATGAAGTTGACACAACCTCGAGTATATATTTAGAAAAAACAGGAACATATTCAGCGTTTGCTGGTGACAATCTTTTTATTGACACAAGTGGTGGTGCTGTAGAAATAGATTTACCAACCTCACCGTCACAAGGAGACACAGTTTCTTTTATTGATGCAGAGGGAACGTTTGACACAAATAATTTAACAGTTGACCCCGGAACTGGTAAAAAAATAATGGGACAAACAGCAGCTCACAAAATGGTTGTTGATACAAACAATGCTGGTTTTGCTTTAGTCTATCAAGACGACACACACGGGTGGAGGTTTAGAGATAAATAATGAGCACATTTACATATGAATCATTAAAATACAGATTTAAAAATGTAACTATTGATGGCAATTTAGAATTGCTTGATGATGGGGCCACAATAAAGATAGGTAATGATGATGATTTACAATTAACACATTCCGGTTCTGCTGGTACAATTACAAATGATCCAGGTGATTTAACTTTTGATGTTGCTGGAGATATTATACTAGACGCAGATGGTGGTGATATCATATTAAAAGATGGTGGAACAGAAATTGGAAGATTTGCTAACGCAAGTTCTGATTTAGTAATTAAGTCTGCTGTGTCTGATAAAGACATGTTGTTAAAAGGCAACGATGGCGGTTCTGAAATAACTGCATTAACTCTTGACATGTCTGCTGCAGGAGCTGCTACATTTAATTCTAGTGGAACTTTTGGTGGTAATCTTGTAATAAATGCTGACGCTGACGCTGATGATAGAACGGGTGACTCTGCAACAGGACGATTAACCATTGGTGCTGGTGAAGATTTAAATTTGTATCATGGTGGTTCAAACTCTTACATTGTAAATGACACAGGTGATTTAATTATAGATTCAGCAGCTGAAATACAATTAGATGCTGACGGTGGAGATGTTATACTAAAAGACGATGGAACAGAATTTGGTAGGCTTTCTAATTCGTCAAGTGACTTTGTAATAGAATCAAAAGTTCAAGATAAAGATCTTATATTTAAAGGCAATGACGGCGGTTCAACAATCACAGCACTAACTCTTGACATGTCCGAAGACGGCGCGGCAACTTTTAAAAACGACGTTACAGCATTCTCTGACATGAGATTAAAAACAGATATAAAAACTATCGACAACGCATTGAGCAAAGTATGCGACATGCGTGGTGTGTATTACAAAAAGAACGACGTAGCGGGGACCGGGGTTATCGCACAAGAGATACAAAATATCTTACCTGAAGTGGTACACGACAAACAAGAATACTTAAGTGTAGCTTATGGCAACATGGTCGGTATTCTTATTGAAGCAATCAAAGAGCTTAAGAAAGAGGTTGAAACACTAAAGGAGTCTAAGTAATGACTATCAAATCTAGTGGTTCACTAAATACTACAGAAATTGTTGCAGAGTGGGGTGGCTCTCAGCCAAATAGTTTATCCGAATATTATTCTGGAGGATCTTTAGTTTATTCTGGCGCTGCTGATGGTAGTGGTAATGCCATACCTAGTTCAGGTAATCCAATTTCTTTTTCCGATTTTTTTGACACTACAAAATTTGTAACCACAAGTGAGTCATCTACAACAGGAACAGTTACTGTTCCAACAGATGCTAATGCAATCTACATTGTGTCTGCATTGGGAGGTGGTGGTGGCGGTGTTGCTGGTAACGACTATGATAGAGCTGGTGGTGAGTCTGCTGGTGGCGGTGGCGGTGGCGGAGCATATGCTGCCACAGTATATTTAACTGTTACTGGGGGAGAGGATCTAACTATAGCTGTTGGCAGTGGAGGTTCTGCTGGGGCGTCAAGTGGTTTTACATATAATGGTATCGCTGGTGATGGTGGAGCGACAACAGTTGTTCGTGCAAACGGCACAACTATATTATCTGCTGGTGGTGGCGGTGGAGCTCAGGCTATTAATGGTGGAGTACAAGGACCTCTTGTTACACACGTTCAAGGTTCTGGTGGTTCTGTTTCTGTATCTGGTCAAGTTACTTCAGGCACAACAACATCAGGTGCTTCTGTATCTTCTGGAACCACGGCTGATGGTAGTGATGGAACTACAGGAGCCAATTGTAGTGGCGACAACTGTAGAATTGATGGTAAAGCTGGAGGCAACAGCGGAGCAGGTTCTGGTGGTGGCGCTGGTGGTTCTTCATCAGGCACTGGTACAGCGGGGTCAGACGGCACTAACGGTGGTGGTGGCGGTGGTGGCGCTGCACAAACCACTACTTCTGGTAGAACTGCTGGTGGCGCCGGCGGTGCTGGGTCTATAAGTTATCAATTTGTGAGGATTTTATAATGCCCTTATCTAGCATAAAATTTGCACCAGGATTTGATAAACAAAGCACTTCTTATGGAGCTGAAGGTAAATGGGTAGATGGTGAAAACGTAAGGTTTCGCTATGGTCAACCAGAAAAAATAGGTGGTTGGATAAAACTTACAAACGATAAACTTATTGGATCCGCAAGATCAATGTTCGGATGGACAGCTTTAGATGGTACAAGATATTTAGCAATAGGCACAGACAAAAAATTATACATATACACAGAAGGTTCTTATTTTGATGTTACACCAATACGTGCAACAGAAAGCAGCTTAACAAATCCGTTTGTAACGACAAGTGGGTCAGCGGTTGTTACCGTGACTGACGTAGGACACAGTGCTAGGCAAGGGGATTTTGTAACATTTACAGCTGCATCAACTGTTGGTGGACTAGACATGAATGCAGAGTTTGAAATTACAGCTGTCACTAGTTCTAGTGTTTATACGGTTACACATTCAAGCAACGCGAGCAGTGGAGCAACTGGTGGTGGATCGAGCACCGCGACTTATCAAATAAGAGTTGGTCAAGAAACAAATATATATGGTTATGGTTGGGGTGTTAGTACATGGAACGGTTTCGTAATACCTACTGTTACTGACGCGGTCAACATGGGCAGTGGTATTAATAGTAGTGCAACAACTTTAACTGTTGATGATGGTAGTAAGTTTGCAGTTAATGATTTTATAATAGTTGACCAAGAGATTATGAAAGTTACAGGTAAATCAACTAATGATTTGACAGTTGTTAGAGGCATAGCTGCAGTTGGCTCTACAACAACGACATCAGCAGGTAGTCATGTAGCAGCGGCTCATGCTGATGATGCAGTTGTTACAATTATAACGTCCTCTGTAGGTTGGGGTGAGGGTAATCCAACATCTGATACTGTTCTTGATAACAGGTATTGGGTATTTGATAGTTTTGGTGAAGACCTTCTTGCTTTACAAAGTGATGGTGCTTTATATAAATGGGACACCTCCGCAGGCACAAGCACAAGAGCTGCCGTGGTTCATGCAAATGCACCTACTGCATCTAGGTTTTTAATTCTATCTTCTCCTGACAGGCATATATTTTTATTAGGCACTGAGACAACCGCTGGAGATACAAGCACGCAAGATGATTTGTTTTTACGTTTTTCTTCACAAGAGGATCCATCAACGTGGACACCGGCTAGAACAAACTCTGCAGGATCTTTTAGAATACAAGATGGTTCTAAGATTATAACTGCTGTTAGATCAAGGGGTGCTATATTGGTATGGACAGATAAATCTTTACACTCACTAAACTTTGTAGGTCAACCTTTTGTATTTGGTCTAACACAACTCGCTGCAAACTGTGGCGCTGTGTCACCTAACTGTGCTGTTGATGTAAATGGTACAAGTTTTTGGATGAGTCAAGAAGCTTTCTTCTTGTTTGATGGTGCTGTTAAAAAATTACCTTGTTCCGTTCAAGATCACGTGTTTGATGATTTTAACTTAACTCAACAAAGATTAGTATTTGCTGGTTTAAATACAGACTATAACGAAATAACTTGGTTTTATGCAAGTTCTGGGTCTAACTTTATAGATAGAAATGTTACATTTAATTACCTTGAGGGAACTTGGTATACAAACACACTGGCTAGAACAACTTGGTTAGATAGAGGTGTTTATCAGGTGCCTTATGCTACAGAATATGAACCAACTGTTGTTGGAGACAACCCAACTGTTCTTGGTGCGACTGATGGTGCAACACTAATTTACTCACACGAACAAGGAGTAGATGACGAACAAGGAGCTATGAATTGTTTTGTTAAGTCAGGTGACTTTGATTTACAAGACGGTGAACAAATACTATCTATTAGTAGAATGATACCTGATTTTAAAAATCAAAAAGGTAGTGCAAACGTATTGTTAAGCTTTAGCAACTATTCGGGTAATTCAAATACAGATAAATTGAATGGTGCAATTACATCTAGCGCAACATCAATAACTTTAGATAACGCATCACAGTTTGACTCTGAAGGAACAATATTATTAGGTTCAGAAATAATTACATACACAGCAAAAGACGTTAACAACTCAAACACTCTTACAGGTTGTTCTCGTGGAACAAACGGGACAACAGCTGCAGCACATGTTGACGGTGCTGTTGTTACAAACTATACAAACACAAGAATAAACAGATCAACTATAACACCATCAACGGATAAAATAGATATTAGGGGTAGAGGAAGACACGGTAGTGTTTTGATATCTAGTAATGCTGTTGGAGATGATTGGAGATTTGGTACATTAAGATTAGATGTTAAACCAGACGGAGGTAGATAATGGCTAAGATTGTAGTAGGTAGATTACCACAAGCAACAGATGAATATGACAGAACACAGTTTGATACACTCATCCGTGAATTAGACAGTATTGTAACACAACTTAATTTTTCTTACGAACAACAAAACAAAGATGAAACACTAGCAAGGGAGTGGTATCTTGGCTGACACTTTTAAAAACTTTACAGTGGACTTATCATCTACAGACGAGACTGCTTTGTATACTTGTCCTACAGGTGATGACACTACAGCACCAAAAACTTTACCTACAACGGCTATTGTAAAGTCCATATTTGTAGCCAATGACCAAGCTTCAACATCATCTACAATAACAATTAATGTAAAAGATAGCAGTAATAGTAATTTTAAAGCAAGATTAGTTAAGGCTACCATGGCTGGAGACAGTGAATTAAGTATAATAAATGAACCTATTGTGTTAGAATCTGGGGACCAAATACTACTTACCGCTGGCACTGCCAACTGTTTACATGCTATAGTGTCGGTATTGGAGATTACATAATGAAATTAATCAAAGAATCCGTAAAAAAAGAATATACAGACACAGATGGCCGTGTAGTCACAATTATGGAGCCTGAGATATATCAACGAATATATTGTAAAAACTGTAATAATGAGGTAGATTCAGAGGAACAGGCAACAGGCACCTGCTCAGATTGCGGCCAATCTTGGTCCGATACGAAAGCCACAGATATTACAGTTAAGGTTTTAGAACTACCACCTATGGGGTCAGATTCAGGAGAGTAAATGGGTAATCCTTTAAAAAAAGCATTTAAGAGTATAAACAAAGCTGCAAACAAAATAGCAGATAAATTAATTCCAAAAGAACTCGCTCCTTTCTTACCAATACTAGGTGCATTTGCACCCGGTCTTGGATTAGCAGGCACCGGTGTATTTAATCAATATATACTACCACAATTATTAACGGCAGCATCATCAGCCAAGATGCAAGGTGAAATAGACCCAATGCAACAAGCGATTACTGGTATCATGAGCGCGCTTCAGGGACCTGTAAAACAAACGGCAGCGGAAAAAGAATTAATAAAACAAAACCCAGAATTAGTTGAAAGACTTAAAAAAGCAAATCAATTAGAAGAGGGACTTTCTATAGATGCAAGCAAATTAAGAGAATTATCTCAAAAACCTGGTCAACAAATTTTTGGCACTGATGCAAGCGGAAGTCCTTTTGGAAGGTTTACTGAGGCCATAAATGAATATAACCCCTTTGGAATAGATGCCGATGACGTATTGCAATTTGGACAAGGGGATGAAGCTCAGTTCTTTTTAAAAGACTCTGCTGCTTTAGACGATTTTTTATCAAAGACGGTAACAGAACCTGTTGCTGGAATTGAAAATTTAACAGGAGATAAACTTATTTCTGAATTATCAAAAGCAGAAGGTTTTGATGCTGACAAAATTACTGGCATGTTAGATGATATATACGACGTTTCAGGCAAACCAAATTTACAAATAGCTCTTAATAAAGCCCGTGGGTTTTTTGACACACCAATTGGTTTTAACTACCCAACCCTTGCAAAAGTTGGAATTGGTGCTTCACCTTTCTTAGGAGCACAAGCAGAACAGTTAAAGGACGAGCAAGATGCGTTGTTAGCGCAACAAGAAGCTGACAGAGATGCATTTAATAGTTCAAGACAAGCTTTAACAGAATACTTTAGAAGATTATCTGATCCAACAGGAATGTTTGCAGCAGACGGGGGTAGAGCTGGTTTTAAAGAAGGAGGCAAGTCTGGTGGTGGTATGCTTAGTGGTTTATTATCTCTTCTTGATCCCAGAACTAAGTCAGGTAAAACTACAATTGGATTAAATGAAGTTTATGACATACTGGATCCTAGTTATGCCTTATCTCTTGGATCTTTGTTTGGATTGTACAATGAAGGCGGACAAGTTAATGAAGGTATTATGAGTGCTGCACCAGGTATGCCACAGGGTATGCAAGTCGATGGACGTAATGGCACGTTTATACCAATGGGTGTAAAAGAAAAAGCTGACGATGTGCCAGCGATGTTATCAAAGAACGAATTTGTAATGACAGCG
>Ga0208158_1000450_pt1 | contig 14682 bp, 37 predicted proteins | sample 8_EtaG_FD_184081 | JGI IMG/M metagenome (GOLD analysis project Ga0208158, IMG submission 184081) | Marine viral communities from the Subarctic Pacific Ocean - 8_ETSP_OMZ_AT15162 metaG (SPAdes) (version 2) | ecosystem: Environmental > Aquatic > Marine > Oceanic | place: Pacific Ocean | collected...
CAACGAATGGAAGAAACAACTAATAGAATACAAATCTAAAATACATTGGATAGATAATAATGGTAAGAATCATTACTTATGGAGTAAGACTCCAACACTCGATCAAAATGGTAATGTAGATTATAAAAAACTATCTTATGCTAACAAAGTAAACAAGATAAATACATATCGTTGGATATGTAATAACAAACCAGAATTATTAACTAAAGTCAACTAAAAAACTAAAACTATGAAATATACGACAGAAATATCAATGGAAAATTTTAAGGCTTGGTCCGGTGCAACAGATACCTTAGAAACAATAAAGGAACATAATAAAATAAATGATTTAGAGCATTTAATAAATGAAATGTTTTTTGAAGAAACTCCAACAGATACACAAATAAATGATTTGCTTTGGCATGACACAGATTGGGTATTTAAACAATTAAACATTAGAGAATAAAACTATATAATAACTAAAAAACTAAAATTATGACAAAGAAAAAAGATATAATAGATTACATAATGGACTATGAGATGGGAAATATGTCCGATCTTGATACACTAAAAATGTTTAGCGAACTTATTAAAAATGGTATGGCTTGGACTTTACAAGGACATTACGGAAGGACTGCAAAAAGTTTAATTGATAGCGAATACCTATTAAGTAATGGAGATATTAATGAGGGTAAATTAGAGGATATAGGTATCCTTTGATACAAATAGCTACTAACATTAAGGAAGTAGGAGAAGTAGAAGACAAGAGATATATATATTTTTATATAAAAATTATATAACTAACATAATTATCTACTAATAATGGTCGGAAGGTACAAGAAAAAAATGACAATGTCAAGTATTCACGAAAAAAAATAAAATTATGGAAAAGAAAATAACAACAGACTTAGGAAGTCGAATAACAAACTACATAAGGTGGTATCAAGAAGATTGTACAGATCCACACGATGAATTAGAATGGTTGATTAATCTTGTAATAGATGGTGGAGGTAGGCAGAAAGATGAAATGATTGAGGTGCTTGAAGCAATTAATCAAGGTTATGTACCCGATAGTAATAATAAATTTTAATAAATAAAATTATGGAAAAGAAAGTAGAACAAGTAAACAAAGAGATAGCAATAGAATCATTAAGGTCTATGTTAGGTTGGTCGGATCGGATCGGATCAGATGAAAGAGATGAGATAGATTTTGTAATAGATATATTAACAAGAAAAAAATAAAATTATGAACGATTACGATAGAGAACCTTACCAAGATCAAGTGGACCAGACTCCATGTAAATTTTGTGGAGAAGACTCAGACTATAACTTTTGTTCTACCTCTTGTAGTAGAGCATTCTTTAACGATTGATTTGCATAAGTGAAAATTATTTACTATATTGCAATAACTATACTGAATAGAAATGGGGAGTGTAAAAGGTAGCGTTCCTAGTGAAAAGTGTGAATAATAGCTGACGCATCACACCCTACACTCCCTTGTTTCTTCAAACTAAAACTAATTAAAACTAAAATTATGACACGAATAAATGTAGGTATACAACCTAAAGAACTAACTAATCAACACTTAATTGCAGAGCATCGAGAAATTAAACGAATACCTAACTGCATATCAAAGGGTAAATATAATATGGATAACATACCTGATAGATTTAAATTAGGTACGGGACACGTTAAATTCTTCTATAATAAATTACTCTACTTAAAGAATAGGTATGTAAAATTATATAACGAGTGTATAGGTAGAGGGTATAATGTACAGAATTATGATAGTGCTTGGGATAACGTACCTATTGAACTAATGAATGACTATAAGCCAACAGATCAAGACAGACAGATCATACAGGAAAGAATTAATAACAAACTTAAAAACTAAAATTATGGATAACAAAAAAGAAAGGTTTGAAAATCAACAAGATTACTACGATAGAATATCTAAAGCACTAGATGTGTTAGAAGAGGCAGGGTATTATATAAGAAACTTATACCAAGTGGAAGATGTACAATCTATCTACGAATGTACTGATAACCAAGCATTTGATGTGTTAGATAAAGCACTTGATAATAATGAAACTGCTAATGAAATATGGGAAAATATAAGATACTTTGCAGAAGATATAGGACTCAAAGAAAAAGAAGATTAATAACTTAAAACTAAAATTATGGAAATAAAAAAACTTATAAAAGAATTACAAGAATGTTTAAAAGATGGCAAAACACATCTAACATTAATGGCTAACACAACTAATGGAGAAGATACAGATTATGACTTGATGTTTAATGATTTGGAAGTATGGAATGATGGAGATAAGACTGCAACATTATTTATGAGCAACATAACTGTATTAGATTTTGAGGGTAATCCTTTAAGTGAAAGTCAATGGGAATTAAATAAAAATAACTAAAATTATGGACAAGAAAAAAACTGCCTATCAAGATATAGTAGACAAGATTCACTACTATATAAACAACCCACATAAAAATCCTTATGATGTATTTGATTACGAGGGAGATGAAGTTGTACTAGACTCAAATGGAGACCGTGTTACGGGTAACAACTTAAATAAAAAGAATTGGTATTATAATAAAAACAAATAAAATTATGGAGACAAAAAACATGGAAAAACAATTAGCTTGGTTTAATCACTTTGTTGACTATGTCAATCAAGTAGATCCAAACATATATAATGAAGCATGTGAATACTCTGACAACGCAGAGGAAAGTGTATAACAATTAAAACTAAAATTATGAGTAAAATATATATAGAAAATTCAACATTTATGGAGTACATAGATGAGTTGGCAACACAAATAACAGAGATGAATTATGGTGCTGAAACATGGATAGAGGACGAGGGTGTTATGAGGTTCACAGATGAGGCACAAGATTTTTACAATGATACATATGATGAATATGAAACACTAACTAACAATATGTTAGGTGTGTATAGCAATACTGAATTAGACAATATGGAAGATGTTGCGAGAAAATATAGAGAATTAAAGCTGAATGAATTTAAACAAGCACCTAAATTAAAGAAATAAAATTATGATAGATAAAACAAATCACATATACGAAGATACATTTCAAGTGGATATTAAGTATACATACGATAGGAAACACAACAAGGTTTACGATATAGATTCTGCTGTTAAAGAATTTAATACACTAATAAAAAAATTAGTATAAATGGAAGATATTAAATGGAACTTTTGGCTTATTTTATCAATACTACCTTGGTTATCATATGTAATACTATGGGTAGTTATAGGATCTATATCCATCATAAGTGGGATTACAGGAACTATAATTACTATACTTATAATTATATATAATAAAATAAACTTTCACAAATAGTGTGTACAATGAAAATAATTTGCTATATTGCAATAAAATAAATTAAATTAAATTAAAATGACGAAACTAAAAACAATAAATATCAAAGGAAAGAAGTATGTAGAGGTCAATGAAAGACTTAAATACTTTAGGCTAAACTACCCTAATTATTCACTGACAAGTAAAATAACACATATAGACTCAGAGATGGTTGTGATACAATCAGATATATTAGATCCTGAGGGCAATGTTAAAGCGACTGGTCATGCACATGAAGAGAAGTCTGCTAGTTTTATTAATAAGACGAGCTATGTAGAAAACTGTGAAACATCATCATGGGGTAGATGTTTAGCTAACTTCGGTATAGGTATTGATGAATCGGTAGCTTCAGCTAACGAAGTAGACATAGCTATTAAGAAACAAAATACAAAACCATCTAAAAAGAAAATGACGATAGAAGTTTATCAAGCTATGATGAAGTCTATAAAAGATGGTAATAAAGATCTTGTTGCCGAGCATATGAATAAATATGATATGACTAAGGCTCAGAAGGATGCAATAACTAAAACTATTAACGAAACAGCATAATAATTATGGATGAGATAATAAAAAAGTTTGCCTCTGACGAGGTTTATTACAGCGACTATTCTTTTGTAACTAATTCTCAGCTAGGTTTAATTAAGCGTAGCCCAGCAACATACCAGCATTATAGGGATAATCCTAGTGATCGACCTATTACTAAAGCACTTAATTTTGGTAGAGCATTTCATATGTGCATGCTTGAGCATGATAAATACAAAAAAGAAGTAGTAGTAGAACCTAGTGTAAACAAGAGAACTAAGGCTGGTAAAGAGGAGTATCAAAAGTTTTTAACCTTGCATGAAGGCATGACAATACTATCGCATGATGAAGACGAGTCTTTAACTGGAATGAGAAAGAAGTTAACATCTTCTGTTGAAGCTATGGAGTTATTATCTGGTGGGTTAGCTGAGCAAGTTAATGTATGGAATGATCCAGACAGTAAAATAGCTTGTAAGGGGAAGGCTGATTACTGGAATAAAAAGAGGAATATTCTTGTGGATATAAAAACAACTCAAGACTCTAGCCCAGATGGTTTTAGAAAGTCAGCTTATAAATATGGATATGACAGGCAAGCCTCTTTTTATTTAGATGGGTTTGGTGTAGATCAGTTTTGGTTTATCGTTATAGAAAAGTCGGCTCCATACAATATGGCTATATATAATTGCAGTGAGGAATTTATAGATGAAGGTAGAATGAAATACAAAAGACTACTAGACATGTATAGCTTATACTTCATTCAAAATCTTTTCGATCCATACGAACATGTATATACAGGAACATTATAAAATTTAAAACTATGAGTAAATTATTAAAAATACTGAAAGAACACAAAGTAACTAAAAATACTGTAGCGAAAATAACTGGACTGTCAGTACCTACAGTTAGAAAATACTTAAAAGAACCAGACTTATTTTCTGTTAAAAGCGGAAAAGTATTAACCAAACATTTAAAATCAAAAAATTATGAGCAAACTTTTAGAGAACTATTTAACATTAAAGAATAGTTTTAGAGATAAGTCATTTAGTAATACATTACTTCTTATCAGCGAAACATTTAATGTTACACCTAACCAGATGATGGCTTCAGGAGGAAGAAAAAGAATGTTCGTGCAGGCTAGAAATGTATTGTGCTATATGATGTACTCCAAATTAGATTATAGATTGGAAGAGATAGCTGGAAGAGTAGGCTATAAAAATCACACTTCGGTTATGCACGCTATACAGATGCATGATGTTGATCTTAAATTTGATATGGGATATGCAGAAAAATACCAAATAATTGTGGATAATCTTAAATTAGAAGATCCTCACGAAACTGGTGTTGACTTCGGAAATACCGAAGGAACTTTAAAGTCTTTTCATTATAAAATTCTAAGTATAGAAAGCAGAATGGAAGCTTTAGAGAAGTTTATTAATTAATTAACTAACTAAAATTATTTTATTATGAATAATGAGAACATTTACTGCGGAAGCGGTACAGAGAAGGTCTTTGATGAAGGAAGATCTCTTGTCAACTTTTCACTAGATCTAGCAAAATTAAAGGATCATGTGTATGAGTACAACGGCAAAAAATATGTTAACCTTACTATTGGTGCTAACAGAGATGGTGCTAATGATTATGGTAAGACTCACTATGTTAAGATAAATACGTTTAAGCCAGAGCCTCAGTCTGAATCGAAAGAGAAGAAAGAGGAAGCTTTACCATTTTAACTTAACACTTATGGAGGGGGAGTACGGGGGTATATCCCTCTCTATATAAAACCAAAAACTATGTATCTAAAAATATCTGAACACACATCTATTGATAGCAATTCAATCGCAGGATTTTCTTGTGAAGGAAGAATACTTTATATAATAAGAAAGAATCAAGATAAACCTTTAGATATTATATATGATACAGAAGAAGAATGTAGCAAAATATTTCAAAACCTAAATAGTCATTTTAAAAGTAAAGACTTGATGATAGTGAAATCAAGTGTAGAAAAAAAAGAAGACAGAGAAGTAAAGTTAGCTATGTTTCAAGCGTTTTGGAATCTGTATAACAAAAAGACTGGTATGCAGAAATGTCAGGATAAGTTTCTTAAGTATGAGGTAGCCACAATGCAGACCATAATACACGCCGTACCTCCTTACGTAAAAGAAACTCCTGACCCAAAATTTAGAAAGCACCCACTCACTTGGTTGAATGGAGAATATTGGAAAGATGAAAAAGTGAAAATAGAAGAGAAAAAGAAACAAGAATTTAATGTAAACGATTTATTTAAATGAGCCTAAATAATGATAGAATACGTATTAATAAAACACAAGGAGAGGTAAGATATATATGTTATAATTGTTCTGAAGATCGTAAGAAATCCAACGAAAAATGTTTAGCTATAAATGGAGAGACTGGAGCATACTTGTGTCATCACTGCGGAGATAGTGGTATTATTAATCAATATAAAACATACGAAAAACAAAAGGATATAGAATATTCTAAACCTGAAATGCACAACTCTACTGGTTTGTCAGACGAGATGGTAGAATGGTTTAGATCAAGAGGTATATCCCAAAAGGTTTTAGTTAAAAATAAAATAACACAAAAGAAAGAATATATGCCACAAGTTTCTTCAAATAGGAATGTAATATGCTTTAATTATTTTAGAGAAGGAGAACTTGTGAATGTAAAATACAGGGACGGAGAAAAGAATTTTAAGCAACATAAAGACGCTGAGAAAATATTCTATGGACTAGATGATATAAAGGATCACAAGGATGTATACATAGTGGAAGGAGAAATGGATAAGCTGTCTCTAAACGAAATAGGTGTAGATAACTGCGTGTCAGTACCTGATGGTGCACCAAATCCTGGAACTAAAAACTATGACAACAAATTTTCTTATCTAGACAACTGCTGGGAATACTTTGAAAGTGTAGAAAAGATATATATATGTTCTGATAATGATGCAAATGGAAGAGTTTTGCTAGAAGAACTTAGCAGAAGAATAGGTAGGGAAAGGTGTTACATTGTCAAATTTCCAGACGAAGTAAAAGATGCTAACCAAATGCTTATGGATCAAGGGGTGTTAGCTTTAGAAAAAATATTAAAAGACGCTGAACCATATCCAGTAGATGGAATTTTTACCGTTAAATCTGAGCAAGACTACATGATAGATGTATTCAATAATGGTAAAAAGAAAGGGTTAACTACAGGATATCAAGTATTAGATAATCACTATACCCTCAGAACTTCAGAGTTAGATGTGTGGACAGGGATCCCAGGCTCAGGTAAAACAATGATGGCTATGCAAATAATGTTAAATGCCTCTGTTTTATACGGATGGAAATGGGGAATATTTTCTCCAGAAAACTATCCTGTGGGAGACCTGTTCGACACTCTAGCTGAGATGTATATAGGAAACACATCTGATGTAGACGTAAATGATAGAATGAGTATATATGAATACGAGAAAGCTATAGAGTTTTTAAATGATCATTTCTTTGCTATATATCCTGAAGACGATTTTAGTCTAGATAATATACTGTCTAAATTTAAACATTTAGTATTAAGACACGGTATAAAAGGTTGTTTACTGGATCCATTTAATCAGCTTGATCACAAATTTGCTGGCAAAGATGAAACAACATACATAGGAGAATGCTTGACTCAGATACGAAGGTTTGAACAGGTAAATGATCTTAAGTTTATTATTATAGCACACCCTAGAAAAATGGATAGAGATGACAACGGTGGATATAAAAAGCCTACAGCGTATGATATAAGTGGTAGTCAGAACTGGTTTAACAAAGCTGATAATGTTATATGTATACATAGAGATGACTCAATGGATATTAATAATACTTCGGTGGCTTTCAGTGTTCAAAAGGTTAAGTTTCAGAAGCTTGTAGGTGTTCCAGGAGAAGAATCTTTAAAATATGATAGGAGATCTGGTAGATATTTAGATCACCAAATGAGTTGTCCTTTAGATGGCGTTAGTCAAACACATAGTTTATGGACACAACAAACTAGATACACTCCAGAACAAGAATGGACAACTAGAAAAGATTTAGAATGAGAAAACAAATATACTTATTAAATATTAAATGTTCTTATAGTAATATTAACACTAACAGAGCAGGAAAAAAGGTTCCCAGTAAAAATGTAAACCATATAAATATACATAATGTTTTTACTGAAAATACTATTGAGGGTCTTCAAAATTGTGATAGGTCCATTAAAAAGATAGAAAATGAAATTAAAAAAAAGAACAAAAAAGAAATAGAAATAAAAGTAGAAGAAGTTTTAAACTCACTACCAGTTGGTATGAGTAACGATATATATTAACCAAATTTTAACAACTATGAAGAGAATATTTTTTATTGCGTTGATGCTGACGGGTCAGCTATTCGCACAAATGGATGAAGGTTTATACCACTCTAATGATGTATACTACTGTAATGTTGTGGATGGTATAGCTATCAGTGAAGAGAAAATAGATGGCGATCACTATATACAAGTATCTAAAAATGGAGCAAGATTTTACTCTAATAATAGACTAGGGTTATATCATTCTTGGATGTATGTTGGAGACTTTATAGACTACGAAACATATATACTGACAGATGGGAGTAAACTTTGTTTAGCACCAGAAGTTAATGGAGTCTATTATTTTTTTGAAAATACCTATGATCACTATGAATATAAAAAGTTACTGATATATAAAAACTTAAACTTATATTCTGTAGAAACAGGTAATTACTTAATGGAAATAAAATGAGAAGTAAAAAGAAGTACAATAAAAAGGTAAGGAATGCTACAGCCACTACATTTAATGGCGTTAAATTTAAATCTAAGCTAGAAAAATTCACATACCAATGCCTTAAAGTGGCTGGCATACCTTTTAAATATGAAGAAGATAGGTTTGTTCTTATAGAAAAATTTATCTATGAAGGAGAATGTATTGAGAAAAAAAAGAGCAAAGGAAAGAATGTCTTTGTAAAGTCTTCTGAAAATATATCTCGAGCCACCTATCTTCCTGACTTTACTAATCTTGAACAAGGTTGGATCATAGAATGTAAAGGTCTTAGAACAGAAGCGTTCAATCTTAGGTGGAAATTATTCAAGAATATGCTTGCAAAACAGAAAAAAAGTTACGATCTTTACATGCCTGGTACTCAAAAGCAGATCATGGAAGTTGTTGAAAAACTAAAAAGAAAAAACAATGATTTCAAAGGAGGACAAAAAAAAGATGGACAAGAGGGTAAGAAGAGACTCCCAGGTAGAAGCAGAAAAAAACGGAATGGATCTAAGATCTAAACCTTACAAGAATAAGAAAAAATATACAAGGAAGAGTAAACATGCTAAAGACAGTTTTTAAATCACTATTAGGAGACGCTTCAAAGATCATTGATGATGTTGTAACAACTGAGGAAGAAAAACTAACCTTAAAGTTACAGATGAAACAAATGATTGAGAACGCTAAAGCTAGTGCTCAAGAACAGGTTACAAGAAGGTGGGAGGCTGATGCAAAAGCTGGATGGTTGCCAGCTAATATTAGACCTTTGACTCTAGCTTTTTTAACTATTATGCTGGTAGTTATGTCCTTCTTTGATGGTAATGTAGGAGAGTTTAAAATGAACCCAATGTACGGTCCAATTTACACCCAGCTCCTACTTGTAGTATACTCAGCGTACTTCGCTGGTAGATCAATCGAGAAAATTAAAAATAACAATAAAATTAAATCAAATGGAAAATAAAAAATTAACTAAAGAAGAATTACAAGAAATAAAAAACTTAAACGAAGAGAAAAACAAACTAACTTTTAATTTTGGTAGACTAAAAACAGATATGATTCTGGTAGAGGCTAAAATGAAAGAGCTTGTTAAAATGGAAGAAGATATGGTTGCTAAGTTTAAAGGTAATGAAACTAAAGCTAAAAAGATGATGGATAAACTAAACAAATCTTATGGAGATGGATCTATTAATATAGATAATGGAACATTCACTCCAACAGCTAAAAAGGAAGATAAAGAATAGTCTATAAAACAATAAACCCACCTGGGAGGCGGGCTTATCGAAACCAAAACTAAAATCATGAAACCATGACTTTCATAAATATACAAAATAATACTTGTATTCTAAAAAAAATTAATGAATTTTATTAACAATCGTGATCGTAGTAAGTTATGGTAACCTCCTCCCCATTCTTAATAGCTTGTGCTATCTCAGGATATATACGCATGTAAGCTCTTGTTGATGACCCTACAAAACCGTTCTTCTTGATTTGATTATTTTCCTGGGAGTCCCCCACAAGTAAGCACCCAGCGGTGTCTTCATCAGTATTACCGCAATGAATGAGAATATACTCAAAACCAGGAACGTCAAGAACATGAAGCATGCCAATATGCATATCAGCAAAACGAAAAGAATACTTTTTATGATACCCACCAACGGTTCTAAGACCAAGCCTGTAAGTACCCGCAGGTATTCTAGTTTCTCCATATTCCTTAACGTCTCTTTGTTCATCCTCTAAAGTGTAGCACAAGAAACTTCTCTTCTCGTCTTCTACAGAAAATAAAAGACCATTAGTAGAATCAGCTTCACTAGAGAATCTTATTACCTCAAGTTTCATTTACGCAGATATGAATAACATATACTCTACAGTCAAGCTAGTCCCTACGCTTGGTGTATAGACAATATCATTTGTATCATCATGTGTACTCCAAGGCATAAACATCCAGTCTCCAGCGTATAATCTACCCATTATTTCTCCATTTATCTTAACAGTAATAAACTCTGATCTAGTTGTAGAACAGTTTTTAACGTAGACTTTATGAGCTTTATCAGCTCCATAAGTTGTAGCTGGAGTTGCATCAAACAAGGTAACATCAGCAGTTGCTGTAGTTGTTTTTCTAGACAGTCCTTCTAACTGAGTAATACCTGTAGTTGTACCAGTATCAAACAAAGTAGCTGTAGCCGTTAAGCTAAGAGCATCTGATGTTAAATCACTAGAAGATAACGTAATTTGTGCAGTTGTTGTCGCCATTTATTTTTATTTTAAATTGTTAACTAATTTTTTACCAAATATAATCATTTTTTATCTGTAAAACAAAACATTATCTAATTATTGAGTAATTGTTCTACAGGATTTTTACCCCCTTCCATAAACTTCATAGGCTTCTTATATTCTTTCAAACTATTAAATAGATTTTGTTCAAATTTATTTTGTGACTCACTATCATCATTAATGTTCATTATCTTCTGAACATATTCTTTTGTTTCATACCTATTAGTCTCTTTATTTTTAGGAATATTGTTTATCCAATCTGTACTATTATAAATATCAACACCCTTTTCCCTTTGCTCTGTTAGGAATTTCTTAGCGTTACCTACACCCCAATTGTAGGCCATAACAGATTTAGCTGCTTTAACCTCATCCGTCCCCTTAGCTAAATACGGTCTTTCATTAATCCAATTCATATACTTTCTCTGAGCTTGTTTCGCCTGAACTGGATCATAAGGATCAAAGTCATCTGGAACCAAACCTCTCTCTTTCATATCTTTTATAGTTCCTGGCATAAATTGAGCTATACCCATGGCACCAGCCTCTGAAGTGGCTTCTGGGTCAAATCTAGATTCCTTATATAGTTGCCTATCAAAGAACTCATCATCAAACCCCTTGAAAAAATAAGAGGGACTATCAACTGAATTATCAGGAATATTATCTTTATCTTTATCAACAAAGACTTTAGACTCCTCCTCTGTTTTAGGTCCCTTTTCCTTTTCTTTTTTGCTCAGAGTTATCATTATATCTCAAATCCAAAGTTCAAGATCATAAATCTAAATTTATTACAGCTAGAACATTCTATACATGTTTCCTTATATATGCAAGGTCCTGAATATTTTATTTGTAATACTGTAAGAGTGCCTAGTCTGATAGATATACCATACTTTTCTTTTTTATTCCCAGCCTTCCAGGAGTTAATCCAATTCATATTGTTTATTTTAAATTATTATTTTAGTTGAATTTTGCAAGCATAATATTATCTATGCTTTTTTGAACTTTCTTTTTATCAGCATCTAATTGAAACATTATGTTAGCTTTGAACCTTTCTTTTTCATCACCACTCTCAAATATTATGACTGTTGGTATAGAAGTTATATTATATTCTTTTTGAAGATTAGGATATTTTCCTATATCAACCCTATACTTTGAGCAGTCATTTAATTTAGATAAGTCTGCAAACTCATTAGAAGAGTTCCAGCCCACCCAAAATTCTACAGCTACAATGTCTTTAGCTATTTTATTATTAAAATTATCATAGCTTATAAATTCTTGAGACTGTGATTTACCAACTAAAATCAAAAGAAAAATAAATAATAATAATAATTTTAAATCTATATATTTCATTGTAGTCTATCTATTTTATCTCTAAGGTACTTCATGTCCTCTTTTATTTCTTTAACATCCTCCTGGGTTGAATAAATTGAGGCTCTTATATTTTCGTCCTTCATTTTAAACTCCATTTGAGTAACCTCTGGTTTAGGAGGCTCAGGAAGTAATTTAGCTTCATCAATATCAGCTTGCAGTGTAAACCACATACCGACTAATGTAGCTATTAAAAATCCTATACCGCCTAATGTTTTTAGACTAACCTCAAATTTAGAATCTTCTGATATTTCTTTCATGTTTATTTCTTTTTATTAATTCTACATTTCCACTTTCTAAGTGCTAACGCTTTTCTTGTTGGTCTTCCTTTGCTATCTTTCATAGGACCTTTCATTCCGCCCATTCTAGCACAAAAAGACTTACGCCTCTTAGCGGCTTTACTTCCTTTTTTTACTTTACCAGTAACAGCCATCTTTAATTTAGACCCAGGGTTAGCTCTTCTATAAGACTTAATTCCCTTTTTATTCAAACCACCGCTAGGACTCTTACCTTCTTTCCTGGTCCAAGCTGGCGTCTTCTTTCTCTTGTTTAACTTAGCCATTACTTTTTCTTTTGTTTAGTCTAACTCCTTTTTTCTTTTTATACTTAGTTACTCTTCCTTTTTCATTCTTCTCTTTCTGAGCCCTTCTTCTTTCACTAGGACTTAGCTCACTCCATGTGCTAGGTGTGTCTTTAGTTATACGCTTAGTGGGTCTGAAAGTATTTTCTCCACCACTATAATCCTTCTTACCTTTAGGCGTTTTCCAATCTTCCTTAAACCATCTCTTAAGAGCTAGTCCCTTTTTTGTTTTACGGACAGCCATTACTTTTTCTTTTTCTTCTTTCCTCCCTCACCCCAGTTTTTTGCACCAACCTTTCTACATTTAGCCATGGCTCCACTTCTATAAGCAGATGTTTCAGGTCCATACCTAGATACAACTTTATGGTAACAAGCATCTTTCTTAGATGTTTTGCCGCCCTTCTTATATTTCTTTAAACCTTTTTTGTTTAACTTCATAATTACTTACCCACCTTTTTCTTAGCTATGTTGTGAGACTCAGTAAAAGTCTTACCCTCTTTCATAAGCTTAATCATAAGATTCATATGTTTTTTAGTATGATGTTTGCTATGTTTTTTAAGAGTGTCTTTTTGTCTATCGGTTAGTCCATCTGTTTTTTTAACTAATTTAATTTTAGATCCAGTTTTGGACATGGCTGGCCTTCCAACCTTATTACCGTAAGTTCCTTTTCCGCTTGGCATATTTTTATTTTTTAGAGAATTTTTCTATGCCACTTATTCCAAAGCATCCTAAAACAACCCAGACAAAAGAGTCATATACAAATTCATTTATTACTAAGTCCTTTCCAATCCAGCCTGTTACCAGATCAGCAACCATTATTATACACATAATTATAAAAGCTATAAAACCAACTATAGCCTTCTCATTCCAATCGTTATTGTTTTTGAATATATTCATTATTTATATTTTTCCTGGCATTGGTGGAGGCATTCTCATCTCCATGTTTTTCTTTCTATTACTTTTCATTTCTTCAAACTCGCTTTGATTAGGATCTCTTCCGTATTTATCTCTAAAGGCACGTATTATATTCATTTCATTCTGAGCCTCTCTTCTTTCACCAGGACTTCGTCGTACAGGTGGGGAGGGGGTATAATCATCCTCTTCTTGTGCCCCACGATTCAATTGAGCATATTTAATCGACATTGGTTCTGTTTGTTCCCCCAATTGAATTCTTAATAATTCTTCTGGAGTGCTAGTGCTGTAAGGCTTTCCTTTCCACATAAATCTAGATCCTCCTCCTAATTCATTTCTGTAAAAATCAAAAGCTTCATTGAAAGATAACTTGTCAGTATCGGGTAATTTTGCTCCCTCTTGAGGAATTGTTTTCTTTTTTAATGGCACTCCTCCGTCCTGATACTTCATCTTCATTCCTTCTTCAGCTTTTCTAAGCATAGCTAGATCTTCAGAGTCTATTTTATTATTATTGTTTTTATCCATTTTCTTTTGAGCTTCAGATAGTCCACCCTTTTCGTACATGGATCTTTTATTAAGGCCTCCGCCCATATATTTGTTTTTCATTTTCATTTTATAACATATTTAATTTTACCATTTTTTATATATATATCTTCAGGCTTTCTAATAACTTGACCTTGCAGATTATATAATAATCCAGATCCTTTTGATTTGTCTAAAACCTCTTCAATGCCTGAATTGCAAGGCATTCCTGTTTCACAGTCTACATATTCTGTGTTTACTATTTCAATGTATTCTACCACAGTATCAATAACAACTATTTCTACATACTGAGTCTCAATAACTGTGTCAATCACTATCACGTCT
>Ga0208158_1000451_pt1 | contig 14666 bp, 14 predicted proteins | sample 8_EtaG_FD_184081 | JGI IMG/M metagenome (GOLD analysis project Ga0208158, IMG submission 184081) | Marine viral communities from the Subarctic Pacific Ocean - 8_ETSP_OMZ_AT15162 metaG (SPAdes) (version 2) | ecosystem: Environmental > Aquatic > Marine > Oceanic | place: Pacific Ocean | collected...
CCTCTGTCACTAGAAGCATGTGCTGAGAGATACAACCTACATACACAGAAGCAAGACACACTAAAAGAATATTTTAAAAAGGGATTAAATGTTGCAGAAATACCACACAATGAACTGTCTGAGTATTTATCTGCTGACTTACACGCAACGCAACAGTTGTTCAGAGAACAGGACAGGCAGTACTCGTATGGTACAGGCAGGACACTTGTAGATACTATACGCCTGACGAACCAGTTAGCTGTACACCTAGCACGTATATATCAACGTGGTTTTAAGGTAGACATGAAAGCATTAGAAGAAGTACGTAAGGAGTTTGAACAGGAGAAACAAGAGCTTACAACCCAGCTAGATAAACAGGTTCAAGAACTTATGGGTGATAGACCCATTAATCTTAACAGCCCAGAGCAACTGTCTTGGGTTATATTCAGCCGTAAAGTCTTTGATAAGAAAGTATGGGCTGAAGCATACGATGATCGTGTATCAGATAGGCAACACCTAGCCAACATAAGACAGATGACATTGCCCCTGCATAAACAATACGCTGTGGTCTGTACGCAGTGTATGGGTCATGGTTGGATACGTAAGAAACGTAAGGATGGATCACCGTATAAGAACACAAATAACTGTCCTGAGTGTGATGGAGCAGGGTATCTGTACCGTGATAGAAAAGAGTTAGCTGGGCTGAAGTTCAATGCACCAGATGCTAAATGGGCAAGTGCCAATGGCTTCAGTACAAGCAAAGACAATCTCGTATACTTAGAAGGTATAGCTAGATCTCGTGGCATGTATGATGCAGAGGTGTTTCTACAACGAGTACGTAGACTGTCAGCACTTGATACTTATCTATCTAGTTTCGTTGAGGGCATAGCTACTCATGTTAAACAGGATGGTAAGCTACACGTAAGACTACTGCAACACAGGACAGGTACAGGTAGGTTATCTGGTGCTGACCCTAATATGCAGAACATGCCCAGAGGTGGTACGTTTCCTGTGAAGAAAGTATTTGTATCTCGTTGGGATAACGGAGAGATCATGGAGGCTGACTTTGCACAGCTAGAGTTTAGAGTTGCGGCATTCCTCAGTCAGGACAGAACAGCTATCAAAGAAGTATCTACAGGCTTTGATGTGCATAGCTACACAGCTAAAGTTATTACTGAAGCAGGGCAGAATATCTCTCGCCAAGACGCAAAGGCACATACATTTGCTCCTCTCTATGGTGCGTCAGGCTTTGGTCGTACACCTGCCGAAGCTGCATACTATCAACAATTTACCACCAAGTATTCAGGTATAGGTGCATGGCATAAGAGACTCGCCAAGGAAGTCATTACGACAGGTAATGTTCGCACACCATCAGGTCGTGAGTTTGCATTCCCTTTGGCTACACGTAGAGCGAATGGAAGTATTACATTCTTTACTCAGGTAAAGAACTATCCTGTGCAATCATTTGCTACAGCAGACATAGTACCTATATCTCTTATGTATATAGATAAGATGTTACAGGCTAACAAATTACAGTCATGTGTCGTTAATACCGTACACGATTCAATCGTTATTGATGTACACCCTAACGAGAGAAATAGAGTAATTAAGATCATCAATCGTACTAACGAAGTACTGGTTGATATTATAAATAAGAAGTGGAATATAGACTTTAATGTTCCATTATTATTAGAAGCAAAAATAGGTAAAAATTGGCTTGACACAAAAGACGTGGCATGATATACCTACAGTTCTAACAAAGGAGAATAAATATATGAATCAAATATCTACATTAGATACAAATAATTATGAAGCAATGGCAAAGGCAATGGGCATGAGTTCACTGGCTGTGCCGACTAAAGAGAAGACTAACTCTCTTGCAAGACTACGCATACAACACACACCTTTAATGGGTCAGGAAGAGATCAAAGGTAAAATGACTAACGTTGAGGTAGTCAGTGGTGGTACATACAAACTGGAGATACCAGAGGGTGAGACATACTACGCTGAGAGTGTAGCTATACGCCCCTTCCTACAGAGGTTTATGTACAAGCGTTTCATTAAAGGTAGTGACAGCACACCCAATAGGTTTGTTAAAACTGTGATGGCAGATAATCTTAACATGGATATGAAGGATAATGATGGTCACTTTAACTGCGGTAAACCTGCAGGTTATATAGCTGACTTCAAGGCTTTACCTGAGTCTATGCAGGATCTTATCAGACAGATCAAGAGAACACGGGTAGTGTTTGGTACGGTAGACATGGTTAATCCTGTGGATGCTAATGGCAACACTGTAGACGTAGAGACTACACCATTCATATGGGAAGTAGAGAATCGTGATGCCTTCAAGACTATAGGTGACGTGTTCAACAAGTTAAATAAAATGAAACGTCTACCTGTACAGCATTATGTCAAGGCAGGAACAGAGGAGCGTAAGCTACCTAATGGCGGTTCTTTTTATCTTCCAGTCGCTGAGTTAGAATTATCAGAGACACTTGACATAGACAAGGATACTCAGGAAAACTTAGCTAACTTCTTAGCTTGGGTAGCTAATTACAATGAGTATATTGTGGGTGCTTGGAATGAGAACATGCACAAACATCAGTCAGTAGACACGGAAACTGTTGAAGAGTTTATTGACATTAACGCTGAAGAGTTCGCATAATGAACCATCCTGCTGAACTGCCAATTCATCAATACCTTGATAATGCCTCCAATGGTAAGACAACTATGTCTGACGAAACCATTGAACAGGTAGCACAAGACATCAAGGATGCTTTGAAACGGCAGTTTGGTGGGGGCAACAAAAGGGATGAGTTTCGCCTACGTATGTCAAACATAGGTAGACCTACATGCCAACTCTGGTGGGAGAAGAACCATCCAGAGAAGGCACTCCCAAAGCCTACCACCTTCGTAATGAACATGTTAATAGGAGACATTGTTGAAGCCGCATTTAAAGGAATCCTAAAAGAAGCAGGAGTTAAATATGAAGACAAAGATAACAACGTGTCCTTGGAGCTTGACAATGCTACAGTTAATGGGAGCTATGATCTTGTTGTTGACGGTGCTTTGGATGACGTTAAGTCTGCATCACACTGGTCATACACTAACAAGTTTGATTCTTATGACACACTAGCTAATGGAGATTCCTTTGGTTATGTAGGTCAGCTTGCAGGATACATCAAGGCATCAGGTAAAAAGACTGGTGGCTGGTGGGTAGTTAATAAGGCTAATGGTCAGATTAAATACGTAGCTGCTACAGGATTAGACTTAGATGCAGAGATAGCTAAGCTAAATAAGACAGCGAATACTGTTGCGTCTAATGAGTTTAAGCGTTGCTTTGAGCCAGACCCTGAAGTGTACAGAGGTAAAGAATCAGGTAATAAAATACTGCCTGAAGGATGTAAGTTCTGTGACTACAGATATTCATGTTGGGATACTCTAAAAGATTTACCATCTAAGGTTTATCAAGGCAATAAAAAACCACCAACAGTTGCTTACGTTGAGCTTGCTGCGTGAACGGCAAGCGTTTTCAGGCTGCCCTGAAACATGGGTATAGAAGTGGCTTAGAGATGAAGATCTCTGATTACCTAAAGGAACTAAATGTACCTGTGGTATATGAGGCTATTAAGATTGAATGGGAAGACCTCATGTACCGCACGTATACTCCAGACTTTGTGTTGCCTAATGGCATCATAATAGAAAGTAAAGGGCGTTTTACCGCAGCAGATAGAAGAAAACATATTGCGATAAAAAAGCAACACCCTAAACTAGATATACGTTTTGTATTTTACAACAGTAGAAACAAGTTAAGCAAGGGTGCAAAGACTACATATCAGGGGTGGTGTGACAAGAATAAATTTAAATACTATGACCGTATTGTACCGTTAGAATGGCTAGAAGAAAAAGGAAAAAACAAACATAAAGAACTAATACATCTACCTTATAAAAAAATAATAAGGAGGTAGCCTATGACAATACAAGTAGATGACTTTGATGTTAATGATATAATCATACGAATGAAACCAAACTTTACAGAAGAAAGGTGGAATGGTTACATTGATATGGAAATTATTACAGATAATAAACGTACTATGGCTAAAGAAGATTTTATAGGTTTGATGCAAGTAGCATCTCTTGTGTGTTCCTCATTACCTTTAATGGAATTAAATGAAGAATTTAGAGAAATGCTTTGCGATTATGCTGAAAATGTGATAGAACAGGAAGAGATGTTAAAGAAGAAAGATATAGTTAAAGAGTCTGTTGCCAATGTTACTGGCAATATAATTAAAGTAAACTTTGAGAGGAGCAAGTAATGAGTATCAATCCAGAGTATGATGTGGTAGATAAACCAGAACACTATAATCAAGACCATGACATAGAGTGTATAGACGCTATACGTGCGGCTCTAGGTACAGGGTTTAAGGAATACCTACAAGGTAATATATTAAAGTATATATGGAGACATAAGTACAAGAATGGCGTAGAAGATTTAAAGAAAGCAAGATGGTATCTTGACAGGCTCATTGAGGCAGAGGTTAGTAATGATAGCTAAAATATTATTAACGCTTGACATTGATGAGGGTGAGTATAGAATGCCTTCAGATGGAAAAGTAGAAGAAGAAATACAAGAAGCAATACATGAGTTTATTTATGACATAGACGGCATGGAAATTAAATCAATTAGAATAACAACGGAGTAATTAAATGAGCAACAACTACCTACCTACCGATTACCAAGCATTTATTCATACCTCACGGTATGCTCGTTGGTTAGAAGACGAGAACAGAAGAGAGACATGGCCTGAGACTGTACGTAGGTACATGGACAATATTGTAAAGCCTGTCGTAATAACTGAATCAGAATTTAAAAATATAGAGGATAGCATACTTAATCTTAGTGTTATGCCAAGCATGAGAGCCTTGATGACAGCAGGTGCTGCATTGAACCGTGACAACACAGCAGGCTACAACTGTAGCTACCTGCCAGTAGATGACCCTAAAGCATTTGATGAAGCTATGTACATACTGTTATGTGGTACAGGTGTAGGCTTCAGTGTTGAGCGTCAGTACATACAGAACCTACCTGAAGTACCAGAGCTATCAGAGAGTGAGACTACCGTAGTTGTAAAGGATAGCAAGGAAGGCTGGGCTAAAGGACTGAGACAGGTTCTTGCTCTACTCTGGGCAGGAGAGATACCGAAGTGGGATGTCAGTCAGGTACGCCCTGCAGGAGCTAGGCTGAAGACATTTGGTGGCAGAGCATCTGGCCCTGCACCACTGATTGACCTGTTCAATTTCTGTGTAAATACATTTAGATCTGCATCAGGTAGAAAGTTGTCATCCATAGAGTGTCACGACTTGATGTGTTACATTGGACAGATCGTTGTAGTAGGTGGTGTGCGTAGATCAGCCATGATCTCACTGTCCAATTTATCAGATGGTAGAATGAGACATGCTAAGTCAGGTAACTGGTGGGAGACAGCAGGACATAGAGCATTGGCGAATAACTCTGTCTGTTATACAGAAAAACCTGACTCAGAAACTTTCATGCGTGAGTGGCTTGCACTTGTTGAAAGTAAGTCAGGTGAACGAGGTGTCTTCAATAGACAGGCATGTAAAGTATTAGCAGAGCGTAGCGGTAGACGTGATCCAGACCACGAGTTCGGCACGAACCCCTGCTCAGAGATTAGCTTGAGGCCGTATCAATTCTGCAACCTAACTGAAGTCGTTGTACGTGCAACTGATACACTGAAAGACATTAAAAATAAAGTTGAGTCTGCTACGATACTAGGCACAATACAGTCTAAGTATACTAAGTTTCCTTATCTACGTAAGATATGGCAGCGTAATACTGAAGAGGAAAGATTGCTAGGCGTAAGTCTGACAGGTGTTATGGACAATCCTATTATGACATCAGCTAACAAGAACTTAGCTAGAGACTTAGAAAGCCTTAAACAACATGCTGTATACGTAAACTCTGTCTGGTCTGAGAGGTTAGGCATTGAACAGAGTACTGCGGTTACATGTTGTAAGCCATCAGGCACAGTGTCACAGTTAGTAGACTCTGCATCAGGCATACATGCCAGACACTCACTGCACTACATTAGAACTGTACGTGGAGATAACAAAGATCCTCTTACACAGTTTATGAAGTCTCAGGGCATACCGTTTGAGCCATGTGTTATGAAGCCTGACAGTACGACAGTGTTCAGCTTTCCTATTGCAGCACCAGCTAAGTCTGTTACACGTAATGACATGACAGCTATACAGCAGTTAGAGATGTGGCTCGTGTATCAAAGGCACTGGACAGAACACAAACCTTCTGTTACAATAACAGTTCGTGATAATGAGTGGATGGAAGTAGGTGCATTTGTGTATAGAAACTTTGATGAGATGAGTGGTGTGTCATTTTTACCACACTCTGATCATACTTATCAGCAAGCACCATATCAGGATTGCACTAAACATGATTATGGTATATTAAAGAGTATTATGCCTAGTAAAATAGACTGGTCTAAGCTGTCAGACTTTGAAGCTGAAGACACAACTAAGTCATCACAGACTTTCGCATGCACTGGCGAAGTTTGTGAAATGGTAGACATCAGTGCGTAAAAGGAGAAGTATAAATGAATATTAATATAGATGGTAAAGACTACGAAATAGATGAGAAGGATGAAAAGAATGCTGAACTTATTGGTGTTCTTGGAGTTGTAAGAACAGGCGACAATGCGTTACCTTTACTGCAACACATACAGCAGTGTGTGCAAGCAGTACACTCAGGTAAGTTACAAGAGTTAAAAAACTTATTGCCTAAAGAAGAAAAAGAAACTAAGGCTAAGAAATAAGGAGATAATCCATGAAAAGAAATCTAACCAGAGCAGAACGAGGTCTTGGAAAATATGATGCCCCACTGAAGGTTCAATTTCAGCGAGGCTATGAAGACTTTAGACGTGGGCGTGTAGGCAATCCATTTCACAAGGATACTATGCAACACAGAGAGTGGAATAGAGGTTTCAATAAAGCGTGGTGTGATAATCTAAAGCGAGTAACTAAAGATGAAACAACTAAAAAAAGAGGTAGACCAATGGCTGAAGGAGAAATACAACATGTCGGACTTTAATGCTTATCAGAGATCAGCAATGAGAACCGCTATATATCCACCTGAACACAAGGTGCTTTATCCTGCACTAGGATTAGCAGGTGAAGCAGGCGAGGTAGCTAACAAGGTTAAGAAGGTTATGCGTGATGGCATAGAGAATCAACCAAGTAATTGGAAGGATCAGATAGCCAGTGAGATAGGAGATGTGTTGTGGTACTGTGCAGCACTAGCACAAGATCTTAACATGTCACTGGGTATGATAGCAAGTCTTAACGAAAAGAAGTTACAGGACAGGTATGATAGAGGTAAAATGAATGGCAGTGGAGACAATAGGTAGAAACACTTAGGGGGCTTAACGCCCCCTTTTGTTTAGTTATATCTACCTTTAGACATATCACCAAGTGCTTTTAACTGTCTTAAATGATCTTCGTTAGTCATGTCAGGAAGAATACCTCTGCCATACTCATCTAAATTGTATTTTGTAAACAAGAAGTATGCTTCATCTTTTTGATCTCTAGTCATTTTTCTATACTCAACCTGCGCTCTTACGTAACTATCTGTTTCACTAAATCTGCCATCTCTTACCTGTTGTTTTAATTTAGATATTTGTTCTTCAATAAACTGTCTGTTGTTTCTTTTTACATAGCTTTCTTCTGACTCTGCATCTTTAGTTGTTTGATTAGACTCTCTATAAAACTCTCTAAGTATTTCTTCATTGCGTTTTGCTACATTTACAATACTAGGAAAATGTTCTTTTAATAGTTTGTTTTCTAACCTCTTTACAGAAGGTACTTTTGATGCGCTGTCTATTTTCCATTCTTTTATTCCTAGTTTCTTAGTATATTCAGCCCAAGGTTCATCTCTTGTGTACATATTTAAACCTAAAAACATTTTACTTATTGGGGATACTCTTTCTTTATCTGTAGAAAAAAGATACGGAGAATCTGGTAATTGCTTCTCTGCTCTAGTATCACCAAATCTTGAGAATGGTTTAAACGCTTCGTTCATAAATGTAGTTTTAAAATCAAATGTTGGATCTTTTGAATGATCTTTAAACTTTACAGTACGTTCACCTAAAACTCTTTGAGCATCAATTAATTGAGCCGCAGGAACTGCCCAAGACCCTAGATAGTTTCCTACAGCACGACCTAGTAGTCTGGCTCTAGCTTCATTTGCGGCTAAATCAGAAGAATCTCCATCTAAAGAAGAGGCAACTATGTCTCTTATTTCATCTAACAACATAGCTCCCTGACCTGTTCTAAAGTTAGCTCCTAAAAATGTTTTACTAGCCTCCGCAGTCCAAGCAACAGGATCATTTTTAATGTCTTTATAAAATGTTCCATTTAAAATTTGCTTTACAGTTTCACCAACCCACAAATATTGTCTCATAGGCCATTGAGCAGAAACATCTACTACAGCATCATCTCCTATATACATTTCATATGAATTAGCAGGCGCATCATCTGCAGATCTATACATGTACGCAGCACCTGCAACAGCAATTCCTTGAAGGTTTCTTGTAATTCTTTGCCTGTCTAACTGTCCAGTTGCCTCATCTGCAAGCATTCCTTTGTCTTTCATATTTTTTGCTTCTTTTTTAGTTACCCCATACTTCATCTTAAAATCTTTACTAGATAACTTATCTATATCGCTTTTTTTTCTGATACCAGATACCTGTCTAGAAGCAAAACGAGTTAACGGTATAAGTCCTCCACCTGCATAATTACCCATTAACTCCATTGTAGTAAACATAAATCTAGGAAAGGGAATTACAACAGTTAAACCATTATTGACAATAAATCTTGATGCACTTCTAAATACAGCTCTCTCAGGTTCTTTAGCATAGGTTATATCTAGTGCTTTACGTGTGCTTTGCTCCATCATCTCTTCAAAAGATAATTTACCTTTAGGTCTAAACTCTGATGAGTTACCAATTAATTTTCTTAAATTAGAACCGTCTGATGCTAGTGTGTCTATTAAATCTATTCCCCACTCTCTTTTTGTGAGCCTTTCCATTTCACTAAAAAATGCTCCTCTTCTTATTAATAATTCTTGCCATCTATTTGGAACATTTAATGCCTGTACTACATCTTCTGCTTCAGAAACAACTTTATCAAATATAGTTCCTGACCCTCTACCAGAAGCCTTTTGTATTTCGTTTAATGTTTCAAACATTGAATCATATTGTTTTTTAAATTCAGGCTGTTCTAACAAAAACTGAGAATAAATCTTTGCAGTTTCCTGATCTTTAAAAGTATACTTAAATAAAGCAAAAGAATCTTTCCAATTTTCTAAGCCTGCTTTAGTAAATGGTGTAGCAATATCTGCCGCAGCTTTAATGCCCTCTCCATAAGTAGGGGCTTCTGCAAATTTTAACAAAGTAGTATCCATAGCACTAGCCATAGTTTCTAATGGCGCACGTATTACACCAGACGATAAGTTACGTGCGGCAGTAGCAAGCTGAGAAACTAGACCACCACGCCTGACAGATTCTATCCTAACAAGACCTCTTCTAAAGTTATTCCATTTTCTTTTTTGTCTATTTTTAGTTTTAGCTCTAGCTATAGCTTCAGGGCTTGCAGCTTTTACCATTTGTGAAAGTTTATTAAGTATTTTACCTGCAGTAGACCCAGAACCTATTGCAGCTAACATATAATCTTCATAGCTTAATCCATATTTAATTAATATATCACCTAACTCTGTTCCTACTATAGAAGGTTTATCTGGATCAGTTTTTAATGCTAAATCAAATAAATTATCTAATACATTTCTTTTAGTTCCATCTTTGTTTCTTGTAGTAAATACGTCTGGTTTTTTTTCTTTTAATTCTTTTATTACAGAAACTAGCCTATTAAATTTTTCTGGTTTAAGTACAGGCATTACAAAACTATCTGCATCATCTAAAGATAAATCAACAACACCCAAAGATCTTCTATCTATTTTTTCTAAGTCTTCAGTTATTTCAACGCCTGCTTTTTTTACCTTATCCATATCAACAGATCGTATTCCATCTTTGTCTACTTTAGATAAATCTTTTCCAACCCTTTGCTCCATAGCGTTTAATAGATCATCTACAATTTCTACTTCTACTCTAGCAATTTTATCCGCTTGAGATTGAATCAAAAGATCTGCTTCAGCTTTTCTATGCCTTACATTATTTATGTTATTTCTTTTGGCTGTTTCTAAAAATTTCTTTTGTGCTGCCGCTATTTTAGTTTTATTTTTTATTTTATAATTTACTGCTCTTTTCATTTTCATATGAGAGCTAGTTCTGATTAATAGCTGCGGAAAGCCAAAAGCTCCTGTGGTTTCAGCAAACTCTGCACCTGCACCTATTGCCTCAGAAATTTCATCTGTCATATTTGATGGTGTATCGCTATTAGGTATAACTTTACTTATTGCCTTAAATGTAGACGGAGAAAATTCTTCTAGTTCAATAAGGCCTGCCTCTAAAATATCCTGACTTCCTGCCATACCTAATTGAATACCATTTATTACTTTTTCAAATATTTTAGCACCACGACCACCTCCACCTGCAAGATTTGCCATAAGAATTACTATAGGGTCATTTCTTACATTTGCTTTTCCCATATCCTCTAGTAAAGCAGCTTTCATTTCCTTACCATTTTTTAGTATTTCTTCTTTGGTATCTCCAAAATCAATTAACTGCCCCCACGCATCGCTCAATCTATCAAAACCCTGTTTACTTTTTTCTTTTTCTTCTCGTTCTATGGACTCTGCAGTAACTACAGGAGTATACGGTGTTTCTACAAATTCTCCAGTTTCCTTATCTACGTAACCTTCTATTTTAGGTGGTGTTAAAACGTCCATTTCTAAATCTAGTTCATCATCATCTTTTTCTTGAAGTCTTTTTAAATATGTTCTTTCTAATGCATCTAAAGAAAAACCATCATTATAATTTTCAGCATCTTCATACTCATCTTCTACTAAAGAATAGGGAGATGATTCATAGTCTTCATCTTCTAAAATAAAACGATTATTGTTAATATTGTTTTGAGTTTTAGTATCTAAAGTATTAGAAGTAACTATATCTTCATCTGTTAATATAAAACGATTATTTAATTCCATAATTTTTCCTAGTTTTCTATTTGTCTAAAGTTTAAATTATTATAAAAACCAGTTTGTTCCGCAAATATAAAATAATTAATTTTGTTAACACCATCTTTAGTGCGAGACATATCTATGTAAGGAACAATATTTCCTTTTCTATATTTAAATTTTGCAACATTAGCTTTGACTTCTTCTTCTGTTGTTGTTATTTTAGAGTAATCAATAGCATATCCAACTACGTTACCATTTTTATCTGTTGTAACTTTTTTTGCATTTTCTGGAACAATTAAAGTAAAAGCATCATTTGGCCCTGTTTTTCCATAATATGCATCTCTTTCTGTTCTAGTTACTATACTATTTGCTTTTTGTATAGTTTCTCTGTTAAAGTTATTAACTAAAGATGTATATATTGGTTCTTTAGCTAAATTCCATCCATCTGTATTTTTAATACTATTAATTTGACCACTTAAACTTTTAGCATGGTTAAATCTTAAAGATAAAATTTCTAATTCATTACCCTTTTTAAATATATCAAGTTTTGTAGCGTAATCAACCATATTTTCATTTAATCCATGTAGCTGTTTTAAATCTTTACTATAAGACCCCTTAACTAAACTAGTTGCTGATTCTTTGTTAAATGGTTTATACTCTTCACCACTTGCTTCTTTATTTGTTAAACCATGCTTTCGTATTATAAGGTTTTCTATTCTTTCCTGTTCAGATCTTAAACGAACTACTTCATCTCTATTTGTTGCACTAAACTGTTCTTGCAAATTTATAGCTAACAGTTTATCTAAAGAGTCTTCATACTTAGGTTCTTTAGGTTTTTTAGGAGGTATAAAAAGAGAACCATAAGGAATTGTACCACTCTTTATACTTTCAGGACTAAATGCCTCTCTATTTATTTTATATATATCATAAGGATTTATTTGATTATTTGCCAATGAAGTCATTTGACTAGCTATTATACCCATACGAGAATGATCAGTTACTTGTGCAAGAAGTTTTGATGCTTCTTCAGGGGGAAGAAAACTATTTATAGTAGCAACGTAAGACTCTAGTTCTTTTTTTCTTTCTCGTTCAGACCTACGTTTACCTAGCGCATCTTCCTTTTCTAAAGCGTAGTCCATTGCTCTTTCTTCTCTACGTGTAGCACTTTCTTCTTTTTCAAAGTCAGACATTCTTTTATCTAATGTTCTAGAAACACTATTTGCTGCAGCACCCATCATTGTTTTTATGTCTAATCCTGTCCGTAAGCTCATTAATCTATCTCCTAGCCATTAAGCCTGTAGGCTCATCTACTGTATTTTCCATAATTTCTTCTACATCCATATCTTCTTCTACATCTGGTGTTTTATTTTTTTTATTGTGTCTAGCAAGTAAAGCAGCTATCTTAGCAGGAGATATTTCGTCAGAGTCAACTTTTTTCTTTGTTCCTAATTCATATTCAACACCAGCCTCGTCAGCGATGTATGAGAGTAACTCCACCAGCACAGGCAGCATCAGTATACCTACATCTATTGTGTGTAGTCCTTTCATTACGCCACCTATTTGCATACTATTTGCTATAGACATAATGGGAACACCAGACTCTAATACATCTAGTAGTTCTTCTATAAACTTTTCATTAGTTAGTTGTGGTATAAATTCATTTATGGCATCTTCTACTTCAGTGTTTTTTGCAGGTTTTTGCCAAGGTCTACCACCAAGCTCTGATGTTAAACTCATTCCAGGTATAGGAGCATCAAATTCAGACATTTTTTAGTTCCATTCTTTTTTTGCGTATTTCACCTACGTACTGTTGTACACGATCCTTTGGTTCTTGTTTGTCTATTTTATCTGTTACATTCATACGTTTTGTAGAAGATAATAAACCCTTACTCTGTTCTTTTACTTCAGGTTTATCTTCTACTATTTTAATATTAGTGTATGCTGCTGCTATATCTTCCATTGTATTTCCTTATTATAAAAACTTAAAACCGCCAGTTAAAAACGTACCTATCAAGTTACCCCAGCCTACAGATGCTGCTTGGTTAGCTTCATACTCAGCCTTTTGAAACGCTGTGTCTTGCATTATCTGAGCCTCTACTATTTGAGTGTATCTTTTTCTCTCGTTGTCAGCACTAGTCCATGCCCATTCCATGGTATCTCCATAGTACTGCCACAAATCATTATATGCTGTATTTGATATATTTAACAGTGAACTTGCATTAAGCTCGTTTGCACGATTAACTGCAGCAGTATCTGCTGTAGCTATCTGTCTTCTCCATGTAGCGTTGTTCTGATCTACAACCAGTCTGTTCTGAGCATTGAATTGATCTCGCTGGTTCATAACCTCAATAGCAAATCTATTTAACGCATTTGTTTGACCTGCATTAAATTGTTCTTGTGCGTTTACTTGCGTTGCATTAAATTGAGAAGTAGCATTAGCTAGGTTAGAAAAGAATTGATTTGTTTGATTTTCACTTGTTGCATTAAATTGTTTAGCTGCATTTTCTTGAGCCTGATCTGTAAACAAAGATTGTATTCGTTGCTGTGCATTAAACATACTAGTCTGTTGTTCGTTGCTTAAATTAGTCATGTCCATTTGTAAAAATGCTTGTGCATTCTGTACAGCAGCTTGTTGCCTGTTACTCAAGTTACTCATATCAAGATTAGCTAACGCAGATGCTTCAGCCATAATTTTTGCCTGACTATTACTTAAATTAGCTAGATTTACAGTATTAGCTATATTACTATTTTCTAAGCCTACTTGCTGTTCAGCCGTAAAGTTTATGTTAGCTATATCACTAACTTTAGACGAATTAGCTACTCTTGATTGAAACGCTTGATCAAACTCTTGCCCAATAAAAGCTGCTCTTTGTTCTGCGGCAAGCATTGCACGTTGTTGTCTATTACTCAGGTTTTGAGCCTCAAAGGAAGCAACTACACTAGCATCTGCCTGTGCGATAGGTAATGCAGATTCCATAGCTGCCTGCACAAGAGCCTGTCCTGCCATACTAGAAGCTCCAAGACCTCTGGCTGCCATTTGAGCTGTTGCATTTCTCATTGCTCCTGCAGCCCAAGGAGGAGTATTACCACCCTCAAATTGCTGCATTAACCCCTCTAGCTGACCCTGTACTGTTGCCTGTTTAGTGGGTGTAGCCTGTGCTGCTTCTATTTGTTCTGCGTAGTTAGAGGCTACTTCTGCATTAGCTGCTCCACTAATTAATTCTCCTGTTTCAACTTTACGTTGAACGGGATTAGACATTAATATTCCTGTTCCCTGTGCAGCATTTAAACCAGATACACTTGAATCTGCTTGTTGCTGTGCTATAACCCTAGCATCAGTAGATACAATACCTTGTGCAGCTAAGTTTCCAGCAGTTTCTGCAGCGACATCAGCAGCAGTAGTAGTAGCATCCATAGTAGTTGCAGCGGTAGAAACTGGCATTTGCGCTGTTCCTGTAGCTGCTGTATCAATGGGTATTGTAAAATCTCCAGATACCTGACCTGAAGATGGGTCTACAAA
>Ga0208158_1000452_pt1 | contig 14663 bp, 29 predicted proteins | sample 8_EtaG_FD_184081 | JGI IMG/M metagenome (GOLD analysis project Ga0208158, IMG submission 184081) | Marine viral communities from the Subarctic Pacific Ocean - 8_ETSP_OMZ_AT15162 metaG (SPAdes) (version 2) | ecosystem: Environmental > Aquatic > Marine > Oceanic | place: Pacific Ocean | collected...
TTCTTCTTTGGATCGTTTACTTTTTTCTCTTCCATGCGTAAAAAGTTAAAAACATAACTACATTAGACATAAATGGCTTAAAAGTAATGAAATTCCTTTCTCAGGCACAAAAGGAAGTAATAGCCGAAGCTCATGGCATAACTGTTGACTCTATTAATAACAGAATTGAAATATGGAGTGTCCTTAACGATCCAGATACTTCAAAGCCTGATCTTATAGAAGCACAAAAGGCATGGATTAAGATCCAACAAGGAACATGGCCTAACGTAAATGTCTGAAATTGCTGCTGCTTTAATTGGTGCTATGGTGTCAGCGTTGCTGATGGTCTTAGGAAACCGATCTAACAAAAGACAAGGCGACATCCGAGAAATTTTTCACCGCTTGAACGCTATAGATAAAGAATTAGTACGGCTTGATTCAACTAGACCAAGGAATTGGAGAGGACAGTAGATACTAAAAAACCCCTACCGTCCATAGGGGTTTAATAGCGAACAATCTAATCCCGATAAGATGTTCAATAAGCAGCTTGCATTGTGAAACTACAAAAATATTTTAATCACTTTTATAAAAATGAACAATGAAAAAATTACTTTTCAGCAGCGAACGAGGAAAACGCTTTACCCTCTGGGTACTTGAGTCTGCTACAGAACAAAGTAACAACAGTCTTACTCCAGAAGACGTTGACTTTATAGAGGTTAGACTATGGCCTAATCGAACGCTAAAACTTCAATGAGTATGTATAAGACTGACTGGTTAGAAGAAGACCGTCAGAGAGTTATGAACATGGAACGCTGGTATATCCTTGATGGCCGTCATAGACCTGATCATCCTCAACATGGGATCTATACTGGTTTATCGGCTAAAGCAGATGACCTCGACAGCTTTGACGGAATTGTGTGATTGCTTTCATTGTCAAGAACTAAGAAGGCAGCAATTTAGAGCTTTTCAGCGTCAAGAAAAATTGCTAAAACTAAAAGAAAAAGATGAAAAAAGAAGAAATTCCGTTCGAGATGGCTGTATTAGCAGATCTACTAAAACCTCCTAGTATTGAGGAGGAATTAAGCATGGAAAAAGATATTAGACAAATTCAATCTTCTAATGATATTGAAGAAGTAAAAAGATATTCAGAAGCAATAACAAGACAAAACCATGAACAATCTCGTTTTATCTCTGGTTGCTTGCATGAGATTCATGTATTAAGAGCTAAGTTGGCTTGTGCTACAACGCCAGTAAAACGACCCAATAAGAACTTGCTTGAGAAATTATTAAGGTTATAGTTAAAAAAGGAGGTTAATAGGTCGCCTCCTTGCTTCAGAGAAAAAGAAAACACAAAACCTCTTGCATTCCCCATTGTGAGAGGTTTTGTTGTTTAAGCAGACTGTTCAAATCTAGCGTTACTTCCTGTACCTATCCACTTTATTTCGTGATCTGAAACAGGAACTTCAGGTTGTTGAACAGAGTACCAACGATGATCACAGGCAATACAATTCCTGCGTCTAATTGTAAGTTTGTCAGAGGTACGTTTAGTGCATACAACTCTAGTCCTAGTGTTCCCACATTCAGGACAGTCTGTTTGAATTTTATTAATCATTAATTAATTACTCCTATGGAAGTCGCATTGTATCTAAGTGAGGACTCTTGCCTTTCCAGTCTTCTTTATCCATTCTTTTATTCCATTCATTACCAATTATTTCATAGACTTGCATAAAGACTTCTTTTTCTTCTTCATTGCTCTTAACAAGTCTTTCTTTATCCCATCTTTGTTGTCTAAGGATTACTTGGAGTGCTGTTAGTTGAGAAAGAGTAAGATTCATGGTGCTGGAACGAGGATGTGTTGTGCGTGTTCTGACCTTCTACCATCAGGCCATTTAACGCCGTAGTAATAGCAAATTCGACCTCTGACATTATACTTTTCCTTGATCTCTATAACCGTTCCAACAGCACCTCCTATAGAAAGATAAACTCCTGTGTTTTTTTTCTTATTGACTTGATCATTTATTTTGAATTTTGGAGTTGCTGAAGTTGTTGTCATAATTGTTTTTTAGTAAATAAATTTGTACGAGTCTTTTTTTGCTGTAATGAGCTTGTGTTTCTGCTAAAGCTTTTAACTCACGGGAAGGCAACATTTCAAGGAATCTTGCAAACCCTTCATAAGGTTTAGGACTTCTATAAACGAAAAACGATCCAAAAAAATCAAAGAAGCGTTTCATCGTCTTTAAAGTCTCCAGTAATATTTGATTTTCTAATATTACTGACTATCTTTGCGATAGCTCTCCCTTCTAATCTGTTTTGAACAGATTGTTTCCAATCTTCATCGTCTAAAATTCGTGCTTCTTCATATTCCTGTGGTGGAATATTTTTACTTAGAAAGTCATAAAGAATATCTCTAAGCAAAGCACTAGGTTTTTTCTTTAAAACATTAATTGCGTAATCTTCAAATAGTTTTGCTCTGTTTGGAGCGACTAAGACTTGCAAATGTTTTCGATTTCCATGACCTTTACTTTTTTCGCTCATATAATTGTTTGTTATTAATTTTTACTATAATAGCCTAATGATTCAAGATATGCATTTAACTCTGGGAAATCTTCTAAGTTACGTCTTGTAGCAATTAAGACCTCAATATCGCATTCAATTGCAGTTGTGATCTCTTGTTGTACCTCTTCTAAGTGAGCTTTTGTGTATTCGTATTTTAATTCTTGAACATCAATTACTTTATTGTCATCACCCATAATGGTGTATCTGACAAGAGCCATAGGTGCTGAGTTATCTGAGTGTTGATAAAAAGTAAGAAAAGACATGTGCCTCGTGCGTGGGGATATAGAGAAAAGTGTCCTATTTGGGCAGAACCCGTTCCAGTACAGCGTTTAGGTATAGGACAGACCTGTAGGACATTTATAATGTGTCCCATTCATCAAGGCGATAGGACACTTTTACTTTGTCCTATGCCTTTGTCCCATGCCTAATCCCGTTCCAACACTGGATTTTGAGGAGATAGGACAGTTTTTTGACCCTCTCCCCGTGCGAGGACAGCTTTATATTCTATTGGATCGTTAGAAGCTACTTCTATTAATCCTCTCTTAGCTAAGCGTTGAACAGACTTTCTAATTGCAGCAGGTTTTCCCTCTAGCACTGGGTCGTCAACAAGGTCATTTGTAGTTCTTGTTTGAGGGAAGATAATTCTTAAGCGTTGAAGAACTCGACCAGTAACAGATGTTGGTGTTGGTTCGGATTCAACTTCAGGAGTGTGATCAGCAATTGTGAATGTCAAATCATCTTGCATCTGCATTAAGAGCTGAGTACCCATTCGACCTTGACGAGATTTTTCAATTGTGATTAAGCGGCTAAATTTACCAACTCTTGCAGCTTCTTCTTCTGAAGGTTTTGATAAAGCCCATGTTTCATCAACTGCATCTCTGATTGCAGAAGTTCCTCTGAAACCACCATTCTTATTAGCGTGATGAATAATCAGAATTGTTGTTTTAGGGAAAAGATTGCCATTGTTTCTTGTTAACCAATACAAAGGCGTTGCAAAATCAGATTTGTTTTCATCGAAAGCTTTACCACCACTGCAACCAATCAAGGAGTCAATGATGACTAGTTTTGGTTCGTGATCTCTAATGAGTTGGACGAACTGGGCATAGCGTTGAAGCTGCCAATCAGTAAGGATCTTAGTGTTGCTGTTAATTGGATAGTCAACTTCTTCAAGCTGTTCTCTTAACTGAGTTAAGGGCTGATCGCCATTCAAGATAAGAACTGGCCCTTTCTTAATTGGAACGAGACTGCCTCTAACTACAAAAGGCTCCCCTGTAGAAACATGTTTTGCGAGAGTCCAAGCAGACATAGATTTACCATCACCACCTGCTCCGTAAATCAAAACGACAGAAGGACTTGGTAGTAAATCAGGAATTAAGTATTCACGTTTGATGTCCATTTTCATTAGATCTTCAGCAGAGAAAATGCCTTTTTGATTTTCATAAGCAAGTTGATCAACAATGATTTTTTCAATTGCTGATTGATCTCTATAGCCAGCTTGTAAGGATAAAGCATTCAGCTTGTAGTTAACTTCTGCTGGATTTTCTAGATCGAGGATTGCTTTGGCTCGTTTAACCACCTCATTGAAATCAAGAACAGTGGTTCTGATTTCTTGGATCTGTTTCTCTTCTGCCGCTTTAACGATCTTGGCAATGTCGTCTGGAAATCGAGTCCTCTTAGGGTCTTCTCTATCTGCTAACCAAACGAGAGTACCTAAACCAACTCCAGTTCCTTTAAAGGAGTACCAAGGTTCTACGCAAGGGTTGTGATTGTCATCAGATTCATTCCATTCATTAGCGTAATCAGGATCTTGAGCAGACCAACCTGACCAGAGTGCTAAACCCATGTCATTAGGTAGAGCAGAGTTGATTGCCATACCGACTTGAACCCATTGATCCCTACTACCTGCACCTTTATGAGGGATAACGCTTAAGCAATCACCAATGATCTGAATAATTTCATCAGGAGTCCTATCAGAGAAATCAATATCTTTTCTATTCTGGTTCGTTCTAGGAGGAGCCTTCATCTCCGCTATGAGCCACGCAGGAGCCTCTGGAACCGCATTCAAGTCACCATTCAACAGATAGTGACCTTCTGGGGTATTGCTACGGCTGTGACCTGGGTAAGCACCTGTTATGACTCCTTGTCTGGAATTGTTCCAGAGAATTTCATACTCACCGCCATACTCTTCTCTTAAACCATGACCTTTGACTTCACCCCAAAGGCTTTCAGGAATGCGAAAGATATATTTAGCCGCATTCTTTTTAGGGCTTGTTACTTTTGGAGCGTCCTCAAGAGTGTTACCCCAAACCTTCAGAAGTTTTCTTAAGTTTTTGTCAACATCAAGGATGACAATCCCTTTACCTCTAATGCCAGTAAAGAGTCCAATCGCTTGGAGGTCTGGATTTTTTCTTAAGGCAACAGCTACGTCAGCAGGGCCAAATTCCCTGTCGTAACTTTCCTCGAAAGGATTTTTGCCTGTAGCTGGTTTCCCTGATTTCATCAAGGAACCTTTTTTGTAGATTGGAGCGTAAACAAGCCCCTCTACCAAAGGCTTTGTTAGATGTTCAATATTCATGTATTATCCTAATAGGATAGTTAACCAATGCTCTTGACTTTAGTCGAAGTCGAGAGCGTTTTTTTATTTTAAGCATGGTTGCATAATCTTGGTCAAGGGATTACAATAATATTGTGTAAATCTTAATTTACGCTTTAACTTTCAAATTAACTTTCATTCACTAACAGCGATTTCTAACCATGAAATTTTCAGATGTAGCAGAAAAAGAGTATCAAAAAACTCTTGAAGAACCTGATAAGAGTTCTTCTGCTGACAGGTATTTCCGTCCTAATCAGATTGATAATAATCAAGAAATTGAGTTTATCTTTTTAGAAGAAGATCCTCTTGAATATTGGCAAGCATTTGGAGAGAATGTTTCAGATGGAAAGGCATTGCCATTCCGTTTCCCTATTACAGATCAGCCACCTTCTAATGAAGAAATCTTAACTGCAATGGGCGGTGCTTATACACGTTCAAAATGTCAGTTTGATAATGAAAAGCTAGGTCTAAAGAAAAATGTTTCTGATAGTCCAGCAACACATTGTTATGTATGGCCTATTTTTAATTTAGATAAAAATTGCATTCAAATATTTGAGGTTAGTCAGCCTAGTATTTCAAAGCAAATTATCAAGGAAACAGGGTTAAAGAAATACCGTAAGGGTGTTGGTTTGGATTCTGTATTTAGTTGTACTCTTCATAAATTAATTGATGGGTTTACAAAATACACATTCAACATTATTGATAGAGAGGAGGATGAAGATAAGGATGCAAAGATTGCAGATGAATGGGAAGACGCAAAGAAAGCTGGTTTTGATATAGACCAGTTAGTACTTGGAGGAGATCCATTCAATCCTGAAGGCGATTCATAAATAACAAACGGGCTTATTAAGGAAACTTAATAGGCCCATTTTTTTTGCTTTTTATTAATGACTTATTACACAAGGGCTGTTTCAGCAAATCCAAAACCAGTACCAAGGCTTCATTTGTTTTGGGTTTGTGAACCAAAGAAAAAAGGATTTAATTTAAGAGCTTGGGGAGTCACTAAAGAAGAAGCAATGAACAAAGTAAAAACAACATATCCAACAGCTTCAATACTTTGGAAAAAGGAATTGTAGGTTCCGATCTTATTCGTGGATCGGGAGCGATTGCATTACGGGGCAAAAAATCGAACGGAAGCGAATAGAAACGAGGGGTGACGTTACGTCACGAGTCGAGCCGCATAGGGTCGTAAAGAACTTTATTTATTCTAAAAGTTCTTGTTTTTCAAGATGTTTATTCCAAATTTTATTAGCTTTTGCTCTTTCTTTCCATTCAAGATTCCATATTCTTTCTCGTTCTTTTTCGTTCTTTTTAATTTCATCATCTATTTTTACTGCATTACGAGAATGTTTTAGCGATTCATCTTGCAGGAATTTAGCATTATCGGTGTGATCTGAATGCCAAAGTTCCAAGCATTGACCAGTAATTTCCTTATATTTCTTATCTTTTTTGCCATTCCATTCCATTGCTTCCATATCATCAGCAATGTTTTTTAATGTTCGTCTTGCTAACCATCTTTCATTAGCAAGTCGTTGCTGTGTATATAAATCTTGATCTAATTTGCGTGCTTTTTCTCTTAATTTTTCTCTTTGTTTTTCATAGACAGGAATATTGCCATAGTCGTTAACAAATTCCCATCCTGCGTTGTATTCGGAAATAGGTTTAGCCATGAGGATAGTAAGAAAAGAATGTCTAGTTCTTGGATCGTTGAACTAGAAAGCGATTGCATTGAGAGGAATCGAAGGGAAACGAACCGAAAAGTTAAGAAGTGCTTTGAGCCGAACAACGATGATTCGAGATTGCCCATCTTCACCACGAAGGGCTGACAGACATGAAACCAATTCTTAATCGTGGAATTGGTAAGCGATTGCGAGAAGGAGAGCTGCTAGGAGCAGACATGCATCAAAACGAGGCGTTGTGAAGTGAGTCGCTAAGACAAAAATTTAAAAGTACGATCTTTCTCGTGGATCGTGAGCGATTGAGATGCGGAGCGTTGCACGGATACGAAATGAGCAGAATCGGGATGCGTCACGGGGAGCAGATCAGCATCGAACTGAGGGGAAGCGATTTGAGCAAAAAAGCATAGAGTTAAAGCGAGGTGGGTCGCAGAGACAAAAAAATAAGATGCACTTTTATTCGTGAAGTGCGAACGATTGCGTTGAGAAGAAACGATACGATGCGTTTTGAAGCGAGATGTGCCGAGTCAAAGTGAACTGATCAGCGTGGAAGCGAATAAAACGGAAGCGGATTGAATGGCAACGCTAAGACAAAATCTTAGGGGTTCAATTCTTAATCGTAGAATTGAGAAGCGATTGCATTAAATTGAGACGAGGTGCGATGGAATGAGTTACGACGAAGGGCTAGACGAGGAAATGAGTCGAGGAGCAGCGAGACGGTCAGAATTGAACGGCATGGCATCGCGGCGTTAAGCGTCAGGAGGAATAAGCTTTGATTTATTTATCAAAGACTTAGGCAATGTTTCACCTTTTCTTTGCATCTGGAGCGAATGCTTTCTAGCTCCGTCAGCAGCAGAAGCAATGAACGCATGATGAACTTGTTTAGTTTCCAACTGACGTTTTTCTGCATTATTTAGATTGCTTGTATCAATGTCAGTAAGTAACCTTCTGGCATTTCTACGTTGCTTTCTAATTCCTGCTGTTGCTTGTGCAGCTAAGTAATCAGGAGCTTCTTTGTCGGTAAGAATCCGAAAAGTTTTTTCTTCTCCTGTTTTTTCTTGTTTGATCACTATTGGATCATTGATCTCTGCTCTTAGTTTTTGAATTTCATTTCTAACTCGTAGGTAAGAAAATTCATCAAATTCATTATCAGGAAAATGATGTTTATGAAACTCAATGATCTGTTCTTGAGAGATAGAAGAACCTTTTTCAAGGCTCTTCCAATCAAGTGGATGAATATTTGGGTTAAGCATCAAAACCTACCTCTACTGGTTCAGAAGCAGTAAATCTTCCATGCCTGGGTCGCCAAGTACCTAAACCTTCAGCTTTACCTGCCATCGTAATAATTTGCTTAAGTTGAGAAACACTTAGGATTTCATCATCAACAGTTAAGCGATAAGTAACTTGCCATTCTGGGATCATTAGACGATTAACCCAAACACCTCTGCAAGTAAAAGCAGCTTTTTGAAATTTAGGTGTTCGAGAGTTGAACATCTCGATAGCATCTTTTGGCCCATCGTATTCAATCTCTGGATCGTTAGATACAACGACAGAACGAAGAACATCTTTACCTAGCTTCCATTTAGTAGCTGCATTTCTTAAGCAGCGTTGGAAGTTAGCACCTGGGAGGGTAGGAGCAGAAAACTCTGAAAAATCGACCATATTATTGTCTTCATCAATGGCAACTTTCCCATGATTTTTCCAGTAGCCAGAGAAGATCCAATCAAGTGTTCTTAAAGCACGATGGTCTTCGTCATTCTTTTTTCTTTTGCTGTGAAAGAATGCTTTTTGCTTGGAGCCTTCACCTAACGGATCAGAGCTTTCAACATTAGAACAGAGTAGAGGAGAAGTTCCTTCTACTGTTACCTCGAAGCCTTTTAGGGCCATAATTGATTACCTTAACGGTGTGTAAGTACGTCCTTAACGGACATTTATACAATACCAATGTAATAGATACATGTCAAGCATCTCTTGAAAAAAGGTTTATTTATGTTAAGTTGAATATGGGAAAAAGTATTTAATGAAACCATTAGTAGCGGAACGTCAAGACTTACTCGCTTCTCTACGAGAGAGTTCTCTAGAACGTGATGATTCGCAAGAAATGCGAACATATAAAGATACAGAAGGAAATATCTATTATTCAGTCACTACGATATTGAGTAACACGGTTCCAGAAGCGAAGCGTAGATCTCTAGAGAAATGGAAATCCCGACCTGGGAGTGCTGCTGAACTAGAACATGCGTGTAACAGAGGAACAATTAGCCATGAACATTGTGAGTACTTACTCAAGGTTGGATCTAAGATCAACAGGAACATCTGCAACGCTAGAGGTTGCTGGAAGTTTTACGAAGATGGCTTGGCTCGTGGCCCAAAAGCAATTACAAAAAAATCCATTCAAACGGCCAAGGAACGAGCAAGTAAAGTCCATTGGACAGCTAGAAAATATGCGACAAATCTGGCCAGTTGGATAGAGGAGAATGTAGCGGCCATTCATGCATCAGAATTTTCGGTTCGTAATGATATTGGATATGCTGGTCAATCAGACGCATTAATTGACTATAAGAAGAGTGGAAATTTATGTATTTTAGATTTTAAAACTAGTGGATCATCAAAACCTAAACCAGACGCATGGTTAGATGATTATAGGTTGCAGTTAAGTGCGTATGCTTGGGGATTGGAACGTATGACTGGAATCAAAGTTGGAAGTGCATTAATTGTGATTGCAAGAGAAAACGGCCTACAGGAAGTTGCAATGAATACATTGGAACTAGCAGGAGGCCGTTTATTATTTGAAGAGAGGTTGAATCAATTCAAAGAAGAATTTTTTCATTCATCTTGATTAGTTCTTTTTTGCCATTCATTAGAAATAATTGACCAAATATCTTCGTTACCTTCGATTAAGTTTGTTTCAACGAAGTTTTTAGTAATTTTAGTATCACGCATAAGAACTAAGAGTCTTCCTAGTTGTTCAGTAGAGAGGTTATCCATATTTCTCCTTATAAGCTTGGTTAACCATTTCATTCATAGTTACAGGAGGTTCACCACCAGAGTTATCCCAAAGATGTTGTGGTGTTGGATCGTAATCATATATTTCGGTCATAAGATCATAAGCTTCGTGTAAATTTTCTGTTTGATCTACAGAAAAGGATTCATCCATCATGTGAACTTTTTTTTCTTTATCAAGTAAAGCTTTTAAGCATTCTTTGATGGTATAAAGCTGGTCTAGTGATTGAAGTTCAGCAGTTAGGTTAAGAATGTTTTTGATTGGAGCGTTTAGGGCTTCTTTTTTCGGAATTTTCCATTCATCAGTTGATGGTTTGTCTAACCATATTCTTTGACCATTTTCGATTTTGAATCTGCGTAACCCTTGTCCAGAGCCATTCATAATTTGGTCATTCATAATCAGTATCAGAAAGGAGTTGAGAAGAGTTATAGGTATAGATGTCTATCCATTTATGTCTGCATTTATTACATGTCATAGGTAGTTCAATAGAAAGTGCTTGTTCTTTTACTAGTGGTTCGCCATAAGACATATTTGGTGACTGGCATTTGAGACAGTAGCTAGTCATGTTAATTTTCCCATTCATCTTGCATTGTCTCAGCTTCTTCAATATTCAATTCAAAAGCTTTCAATAATTCATCTAGTTTCATCTCGTTAGCGATATGGCTAGATGTTTTAATAGATGGCCAAATATCATTCAATTGATTTTGGATTGAAGGAAATTGGCCAAGAATGACAAACAACTTAGAAAGTGCTAAGTAATCGGTGTAGTGATTTTGTAGGAATGGGTGTGATTTTTCCTTGGTAAGGTCTTCCATAAATTTGTTTAGTACTTCTCTAATATAGTAATAGAATTAATCAATTGTCAATAAATAAAATAAATGTATATAAAAATACTTGGCAAAAATACCCTTAATACTTGGAACTAATAATATAGGTATCGGCCAAACCGCTTAACCGTTCTAAGCTTTTCACAAGTCTATCTAAATTTCTCCCGTAAATATCCTTTGTTTCTGGATCGTCAGTTATTGAATAGTCATGGAGAGTATTATCAATTGCAATTGAAAGCCGATTGATTGAGCTTGAATAATTTATCTGCTCTTCTGTTATTGGTTCGGTTTTAATTGCTTCGGCCTTAATACGATAGTTTCTAGCTGCTTCCCTACTAACTTTATATCTAGCTGACATAATTAATTCAGCAACTTGTTTACTGCAACCTGTATCGATTAAGTATTTTATTTCTTTAATTCTTCTATTATGTTCAGTGTTAGTGGATCGCCCAGACATAAACTTGATTTATTATCATTGATACTCTAATATAATATAGTATTCAATAATTATCAAGCTTATGTCTGAAATCAAAACAGAGTATTTAAGTACTCTAATTAACAATCAATCATTAGAAGGTATGAAACAATTAAACATTAACGAGCTTGATTTAATCACTGCCCTAATAGGTACTTGTTTAGGTTTAGAGCTTGCAAGCTTAACACCTGACAATGAAAAAATAGCCCAGTTAAATAAACTTAATGGGACTATTATTTTAATGAAAACAGAATTAAAATCTATAGAGTCTTAAATGACTCTATAGGTATAAGCTAAAAATTCTTGATACTCTGGGCCTAATAATTTATCGCATAAATTATAATCATTTAATTCTTGAAATAACCTATTAGTATCTTTTTTAATTACACAGTATTTATATTTATCTATAGTCTTTAATATATATTTTATTCCATTATCATCTAGCATATCTTTAATATCAATATCTAGATAAAATATAATTCTATATTTTTTCATGTATGTATCCTCTTATATTTAGTAACTCTAATTTTTAATTTATCAACTTGTTGAAATGTATTTATATTTTCCAGTACCTCATCTAAGTCATTACCCCACTCTAAAAATATAATGTCACTTTCTTTTTTGCCCCTATTTTTAAAACCTTCTATACTTGCATATTTATATTTTTCACCCCACTCCCTATGCAGAGTGTCTTGTTTATTCTCCCAAATTAACAAGTCAGTTTCATAATAATCGGACATCTTTAAACCTCCTTTAGTGTTTGGTTTGCTTTTTTTGATTTTTTACCATGTACAGCAAATAAAATTACATACTTCCTATCTTTTGAATTGCATAATTTACAGTTTGAACAGTTAACGTTCTCAAATTGTTGTGACGGGCATAAAACACACTTTCGACCTTCAGGTGTTGTTATTTTCTTAGTTAATTTATAATATGTTTTTTTATTCTTTTTAAAAACTTCTATTTTTTCATTATCTGATCTAATAACACTAACTGGTAATAATCCACTATTAAATGCTTTATCCGCTTTAAATAAGCTTTGAGTTGAATAATTAATAACCAGCCCCTGGTGCGTTGCTTTAATTACTCGATTCTGATTAATAACACTATTCTCTAGGTTGTGGTGCGTATACGTCCAAACACTTTTTAAATGTTTTGTATGTTTGATTATTCCATTTAAATATTCTTTTGAAATATTGCTTTCATTATCTAATACCAGATCACCCGCTTGAGATAATCTAAGATTCTTATACTTAGATAGTGCTTTCAACTGTTTCAAAAATTCTTTAAATTTTACGCCCCTGGTCTTATCCGTCACTTTATCCCAGTGAACACTTAAGGGGAAATTATCCCCATAACATCCGTTCTCTTTAAAGGGGCAATCGTTAGGACATGTCTCCCTTGATGTTGTAGTGGTAGCCATATCCTCTACACCCAGTTTGATATTCTGGGTGTTAGTGGATAGATGAAAATTAAGTCTATTTAATAAGGTGTTCATGCTTGATCCTCGTTAAGAATATATTTTGTAATTGCAGTAGATTTTGTTAATGCTGTTATCAGTTTCTTAGGGCCATCTTTAAGCCTTAAGCATTTTGACCAGCTATCAAGATAACTTGCATGATTATCTGGTTTTGTTTTTGGTACGTTTAATTTTACTGAGACTTGAAAGGCTGCTGCTTCAACTAGCATTTCTTCGTATGCATAAGCTGCAGATCCGTAACCATTGCCCATTTTCCTATCAAGTGGTCTTGATGTTGCATGGCCTATCTCATGGAAAATAGTTGAATATAACGCTGCTTCATCAAAAAACCTTTCCCTATCTGCGATAGTTACTTGATACAATTCAGAATTAAAAAAGTTTCTATCACCCGAATATCTGAACTTCAAATCCTTATGCCTTTTTAAATAGTTCTCAATAACTTCTTCGGCCTTCTCATATCTGGGAACTTCTGCCCCTGGTGCGTGATTACCTTTTAACTTTTTTTCTAACTCCTTTTTTTCTGGTGTTATATCCCACTGATCAAGGTTAAAGACTGGTCTATATCTATAAATCATAAAACTATTATCTTTTTGATCTGGTTTTCCCTCGTTTTCAATCTTCTTTACTAATTGAGGTTGAATACAGTAACAAGCTTTTTCTCCAGATCGAACTTTACCTAGTCCCAAATCTTGCCCCTGTTTGTATCCTGCAAAATAGCTTGTTGAATAACCACGGGATCCCTCATATAAATATAAAAGTGGAATATTAGAGTTTTGATACTGTTCACCCGTCGCAAAATTAGTGGGCCTTTTTGCTCCGTCTGTTTTCCATGTCCTAGTCCATGGATCAACACCTTTATCAATAGCATTGAGTAGCTCTTCACATATTTTGTTGGGCTGGTCTGGTTCCTTATAGGTTTTGCTTTTTGTTTTGGTGCGTGTAGATTTGGTCACTTTTTTTCCTCCTGTAATTGATTAAATAAAGTACCGAAATAATTAGTCAATTGTTTTTGATTCTCTAACTCTTTACCACACTTATCAACGTATTCTTGAAATGATTGTCTAAATAATAAAGGAATAGTGTCTGTCTTAGTTTCGATTATAAAATCGAAATAGTTACTGTGCTCTTGCCTATCCTTTTGTAGGACATCTAACACGTGGTTAACTTCCTTTAGTGTTAATGGTTCGTTGTCAATTCTCATTGGTTTAATACTCATTTTTTAAAAGTTTTGTGAGGTAGTCTTTTTGAATAGTGTCTAGAATCTGCTTTCTTTTTTCTGGCATCGTTTCCAGTAGAACAGATAAAGGAAATTTATGTAGAGTTGCCATTGGTTTATTTATTAAATAGATGTCTTGGAAAAATTTTCTCTGAAGTAGTGGCAATGATTACTTCATAACCTGCCTTCTTCATATTCTCAATATGCTTATCAATTTGATCTTGTGACCAATGTGAAGGGATGACCATTTCTTGGAGATCGTCTTGCATTTGTTATTCCTAGCCTTTTCGCTAGTTGATAGGATAGTTTTTATATCTTGTTAACTTGGTTGCTAGTGGCTGATGTTTTGCTGCTATCTCAGTAATTAGAATTAAAGAGAAGAATTAAAGCGTCAACAAATAACAGTTAAACTAAGATATATATATTATTAATTATAACATAATATTCTATTGAATAGGAATAGTGAAACATAAAAATGTTATCAAATATTTTTCTAAAATATTTTTCTAATGACGACTACTTAGGAGACGTATTACATCTACTCGTCAACATCTATAGAGTAGTAGACTATTGTTATCACAACGTCGAGTAGGGGTAGACGTTGCGAATCGCTACGCCTCAAACATGGCCCCCTGAACCTGCAATATTATCTGAAAAAGGAACTATTGTTTACATCAATAGAATATTACTTCTTATCTTCAATTCTTATGTTCAGTTCAGGTGCATTGAGATGAATAGTTTCGACTGATTCGCCCACAACCTTGCCTAATGAGTCCAATATTTGAGCAGCAGTTTGAAGTTGACCTTTTTTAACTGCCCGATAGAAGAGATTAATTCTTAAATGTTGAAGACGGGGG
>Ga0208158_1000455_pt1 | contig 14634 bp, 23 predicted proteins | sample 8_EtaG_FD_184081 | JGI IMG/M metagenome (GOLD analysis project Ga0208158, IMG submission 184081) | Marine viral communities from the Subarctic Pacific Ocean - 8_ETSP_OMZ_AT15162 metaG (SPAdes) (version 2) | ecosystem: Environmental > Aquatic > Marine > Oceanic | place: Pacific Ocean | collected...
AGATAAATATTTTAATGAATTAAAAGAGAAATATACACGAGATGATGTACTAGAAAGATTAATGGAAATGTCTAATGATTCTCTTGAATTAAAAAAGAGCCCTGAACAGTAGTAGTCCAAGGCTCTTCGGTTGAATTGAGTCAGATCAACGACGCTTAACCATTAGCAGTTGAGCGTGTTGCAGGCGAGTCCTTCGCAGCATCCTCTTACGGATGAAGATTAGATTGTTCATTGCCCTACTTTTTAAGCTGAGCTTTTCTTGCTGGCTGTTGATATACAACGCCACGATAGACAAGCTTAGTTTTTGGTTCTGGTCTGGAACAAACCGCTGAGTTAGACATTTGAGTCTCCGAATAGCCACACCCCCGTCGTCTGGTGTGGTTTTCTGCGACCAAAAGGTCCGACGTTTACATATCCATTGTATACAATTAAACATATTCCATCATGCAGATTGAAATATAATTTACCAATTCTTGCTCAGACTTGATACATATGTAATCTTGGGCTTTCAATAGTTCGTACTCCTTCTTGCAAGCATGAACCAACCAGAGGTAGCTAGTTGACCATAGCTGCTGCCGTTAAATCCTTCCCTTCTACACGTATTGGTCGTTGGGAAATCCTTCATAAGAAACCAAACCAACCTCATGAATTTTTCTTCTCTGGGGAATGCACTGCACAACAAGCACTGGATTCCGTCGAAAAAGACCCCAATTGTGGACGTGTCCTTCACATCCGTGAGCCGTGGTCTTTCAACTTTAAGACATTTGACGATGAGAACGCCTAGGACTATGCCCAATACATACGAAATTTCATTCAGGATTGTTTCTCCAGAACCTCTTGGAGATCTAAATAAAAAGGGTAGAGTTTCCATGCTCGGATTCTTCTTCCAGCAGTTGAAGAGTGATGTCATGAGAACATCTCGCTATAACCAGATGAAGGTCAGTGACTTTCATATTGAGGCAGTGAAGGAAGTAGACCTCCCATTCGAGGAGGTAAAGTCATGAGTCCAGATCGATGGGGAGCACAAAAAACCTACTTAAAGAAATTGAAGGAGACTTACTTCACTGAAAAAGTAAATCAGATGTCAGTTGAACAATTAAAAGAAGTAGTTTTTGAGAAGCTTTACGAGGATGACGAGAAGCTCCGAAAGAACGAATCTGTCTTTAAAAATGTAATTCGTAGAGATCCTGACTATGGAGAAGAAGGTCTGAAAAGAATAGACATGATTGCGAAAGGTCTGACCACTGCATCCCTAGCTTCCTAATGTCGATACCTTCTCCTACCCACGGCCAAGTGGAAGCCTGGATTCATGAAACAGTGAATAACGAAAGGCATCATGAACATTACGCCGCACCTTTTCCACCCTTCGCTAAGAACGTGGAAGAAGCAACTGCTCTACGTCTTCGAGCTGATGCGATCCTTGAAGAGTTTCGATTCAGAGATAGCAATGAATCGATTCCTGATAAAGATATAGGTCTTACGCAACTCTTTGAAAATTTCCAACTTATTAACTTTGAATTCTTAGATGACGAGTAAAGCTGATCCAAGTTACAAGGCGCAGATTCATGTTCCTCTAGGGGTACATCAATTCTTTGTTGAGCTTGCTGAATACAGGGAAGCGTCAGTTGCATCTGTCTACCATCAAGCTGTTCTTGAGTGGTGGAGAGAAAAAGGCGCAGCTGAAACAGCCGCTTTTAGGAACTTAGATAAGATCGGAAAACAACGGTAGATTCTAATACAAAATATCGACTAAGTATTCGCACTTATATGTAATTCTTGGTAGTCTATTTATCCAGAGAAAAATAAAGAGAATGATCAGAAAGAGAGCACTCCTCGTCAACTATTTAACCAATGAGCCAGTAGATGCTGGCTACCAACCACTGTTAACAGCTGACGAGCTTGCTCAAGGTAATCAGAACTTAGAAAAATCAATGCTTCGTTGGCGGTTGCGCTGGCTAAATAAAGTTACTACACTCACGGGATCAGTCGAAATGAGCGAGACATCAGACAATGCTGAGCTTCAATTCTTCTCTCCTGTCCATAGCTGCTGACTTCGTCGGAACCCATTCACCTTTTCAGACAATTCAGATCACTCCAGCTCCTTCTGGAGGGGTCTTCTTAGCTTCTACTGATAAAGGAAACATTGCTTGTTTAGCCCATGACTCCGCAGGTTCAGCAGACGAGACGATTAACATTATTCCCAGCAAAGACTTAGCTAGAGCGACTAAAGGAATTAAGACTGGCGACCGGAACATCAGGATTGAAGATTCGATGGCAGTCGTCACTACGTATAAGAAAACAACGCAAAATCAAGTAGTAGAGATTCCGATTATCAAAAGCACAATTGATTTTCCAGACTTGTCATCAGCTATTACTGATTGCTTGAAAAGATGGTCAATGACTCCAGAGACATCAGAGACAGCAGGGCGGTACAACATTAGTTATATCAACAAAGCCATTAAGTCTTTGAGTGTCTTTGATACCTCAATCACGTTCAGCGCATTTGACGGTGGACCATTGAGAATTCAAGGTGCTTCAGATCAAATTGTGATTCTTGTGATGCCACAAACAGCAGAGAAAATACCACCAGTTCCTTGGTGGGTAAAGGACTATGCCGCTAAGTAAAGAGGAACAATAAATTTATTCCTAATTATTTGCGTGATAGGTCTTGCAATTGATAACCCAAACGCTATCGTGACAGAACCCAATGGAATATAAAGGCTTTGTCCAACGCAATTCTTGTTGCTGCTCTTTCCACGGACCCCTTTCAATCTGTCGTAGATGGTGTTGAGTTCCTCGAAGTTCGAGGACAAACTCCAGGTCAAGATGGATTTGAAGTCATTCTTAGAACTAAGGCAACTAAAGACGGTCCTTCTGATTTACTAAGGAATCAGAAAAAGGAAGATAACCTCATCATCGCTGGTGAGCTAGCACTAGTCGGAAAGAAAGGCGACCCGGACGAAGGGAAACCAATCATATTTGTTTCTTCTGTCTGCGTCGCTACCGATGATCAGTACTTCAACGAAGCTACTATTGTCGGTCGCTTCGCTAAGGAAAGTAAGCAAGCAGAGAAGTCAAGCAGTCGAACGGTAATCGTTAATCGATATCGCAAGAAACCTGACAATAGCTTTGAACAAATTCCTGACTACTTCCGCATCAGAGGATTTGGAACACATAAAGACAAGATTGATTCTTCATCTAAGGGAGCATTAGTCGAGGCTACTGGTGTCCTCACATCGCAGACGAATAAGGAAGGTAAGACTTATACGGAACTAAAAGTGAGACGTATTCGCTCTCATGAAAAAGGTTCAGGCGGATACAAGAAATCAGATCCTTCAGAAGGAAAAGCTGCATCTGGCTACGACCATAAACACTTCATGGGCAGCGATGAAGATTCAATCCCTACTAACTGGTAACTAATTATGAGCATTTTCCCAGCAGGATATGTCACTGTTGAAGCTAAACAGGAACAGAAGTCTAAGCCTTCTATTAAAGGAAAGAATCCTAACTATTTCACAGCTCGTGACTTAGTTTTCAAAGAGAAAGAGAAAGATTCCCCAGCCATTCAAGAAGAGGCGACATTCATTATGTGCGGCTTCTTTAGCAGTGGTCACTTTATTGGAGGCAAGTGTTATTGGACTCAAGAACCACGCATCCAAAAGAAATTTCCATTCGATAAAGGAGTTCCTGCTAACTACAAGAAAGAAATCTCTTTGAAGTGGGGAAGCAAAGCTGTCTATGGGGAACATGACGAAAAAGAAGATCTCGATTACGTCAGAGACTTCGTTTCATTCGTAGCTTATTTTCCTTATTCAAAAAAAGAAGCTAAAAAACAAATCAATAAGTTAGAAAAATATCCTGAACTTGATACGGAAGGATCATTCAAGATTGTCACCTTTGATCGATCAGATCTCAAGGGCAAACTAGAAAACATTATCAAGATGAGTGATGACTATTTCCAACTTCCTAATGGGATATGGAATTTTAAGATGGTTCTTAAAAGATTAAGCAAGCAGGACGCTGACTTAACTCCAGCTCTAATGCCAAAGATTCCTCCCACTATTACCAAGTCTTGGGAAGAGAATAAAGACAAGATCTGGCTACCAGCTTTATTTGAACAAGGAGATCCATTCCTAGGCAAGCCTGCTGATGAAACTCCCCCAGGGCTACCACCTACAAATAGAGATGACTATGGAGCCGATCATGAGCTTGATGGGCAATCGAATTCCTCATCAGATGACATACCCGGAGATTGGGGCTAGCCTGACTAGACCAGCTAGTCTGTAAGACAAATCTTACGGTTATGTAAACGTAATATTAAGAACTCATTAAATTTGATTATTTTTATTGGTAGTGACTGTTAGCCAACTGTATTCTTATATCACTTTGCGAGACAAAGCACATACTTTCACATAACTAACCCTTACTTTCTCTTCGACAGTTAGTTCATTGATCTCTCCAACTCCCAACACCAAAGAAAATGCTATAGCGGTTTTAGCTGGAATCCTTAACGTGACTCCATTTTTTTCTATTGGGCACAAAGTGATACCACTTTCTCTTATTAGTGGACCGCCTTGGAATAAAAGCTTCCAAGATATTCAAGAAGCTATGCGATACCTGAAAACTCAAGCCAAAGTTGAAGACTTTAGAATCGTTAAAGATGCAAATGCTGAGCAGGTTTTAGTTGTCAAAATCTGATTCCTATAGCCCAGCACTGCAAACATTAAAATCCTGTAAGAATAGAGATCATGTTAAAAACGCCATGGATCTCTATGGCAAGGATGTCTGCAACGATGCGTGGAAGCAACTGACTAACCTAGAGAAAGCATCTTTATTGCTTGCTAGGGAATTTGATGGAACAATCATCGATGGGAACTAAATCATCTGACGAGGATTTGAATCAATACGGGATTCAAAAAGAGCTACTCAAAACACAGCAGGAAACTAATCGTTTACTAGAGAAACAAAATGCTCTATTAAAGGAACAGAATTACCTAATCAATGGTTTTACTAATGGAGGGGCAAGTCTGAATGGCATTGTCCCTGACATGGCTTTCCTAGCTTATTTGTCTGTAGTTGGTCCAGCACTAGCCAGACATTTAGATGACACAGTTGGGGCAGAAGAAATTAAAAAAGGTGGAGTCCATTTAGGTAACAGTTTGATTGAAGAATTCTCAGCATATAGTTCATGTCAGAAACCAGAAGATCGCATATATAGTTCACTTGAATTTCTGAACAATACTGGAAAAGATATCTAGCTTAGTTACTCTATATATCAGATCGCAAGATCGGGCTTTCATTCGGGTTTTGCATGGCCTAAGTATCCTGCCTGTACCTTCGGAATCTACTGTTTGCACCTTACGGTAGTAGTCATGTTCCTGGGTATGAAAAACATATGGTTCCCTTCGTGGACAGTGAATGGTGCAAAGCTGAGAAGCTGATTAGGAATTCACTGTAAGGATGCGTGAATGGAGTAAGTCCCAACAATTGTAATAAAGCGTTACATTATATATATCTTTGATCTTGCGGAATGCCTGCCACACGTTTTGAGATAAACGGCGAAAGGCATTATCGAACCGGAGACCAGCCGGATAAAGCATATCCTTCAGTCACAACAATACTTAGCAAATGCGCTACTGAAAGTAGTAAGAAAGCTCTTAAGAATTGGATATTAAAAAATCCAGGTGGAAGTGCAGCTGCTGCTAAACGAGGCAGTGCAGTCCATCAAGCTTGTGAAGATTATATTCGTGGAAAAGAAATAAAAATAGAAGAAGAATATAAACCGTTCTGGGATGGAATCAGTAAACACCTGGACCGCTATGACGAATTCATATGGAGTGAACAACCATTACGACCACAGTGGAGTCACTGTACTGGAGATGATGGTATCTCTAGAGTCTGGTCACATAAATATCAATATTGTGGCTGTCCTGATTTAGTCGGTATTAGAAATAATGTTGTCATCATTGCTGACTTTAAAACTTCTAATCAACCCTACTCACGCTTTTATCCAAAGAGTAAAGATGATCGATCTAGATTTACTGGATGGAATAAATTCAATAAATGTGCAATGCAACTTGCAGCCTACGCTCAAGCCATTCAAGAAACATTAGAGATAGGTGTTGACTGCGCTCAGATTATTTGTTCAACAACAGAAATAGATCAAAGTTTTATACTTAGCACTGCTGAATTAGAGCGATACCGAACCAAGTGGTTGCAGAAAATTCGCCGCTATCAAGAGATAAAAGAGGAAGAAAAACAAGCCAAACATATTCTTAAAGAATTAAAAGAAGAACTAGATAATTCCGGGGATAATCTGACCAGTAGTAGCGTAAGCACCGATACCAGCAAGAAAACCGATCATTGCAAGACGACCGTTTAATAATTCTGCTTCTTTGACATAGCCCTTATATTCTTCTACTAATTGAGGTTCTGCTTCCTTAGCGAAAATATTTTGCTTACCGTATTCAGTCGTAATAGAAGAATCAGTCATTAAAAAATTCCTGGGATGATTTGACCAGTTGTTGCATATGCGCCGAAAGCTGCAACGATGCCAAGCATTGCCATCCAGCCATTGAACTTTTCTGCTTCAGGTGTCATCAGAAAATTAAATTGATTAATTGCTTCTATTGTAATAGGTATTTATACTGTAAAGATTGTCTTGCAATGTGAAAGCCGAACTGTTTAATAGAATTAAATTGAAACCAAAACACTCTTAATGGATAAGCCAAAGCTTCTATATACAACTGATAAAGGAGGAACTGTTCATACCTATCAACTCACTGGAGGCAAGAGTGAATTCAACCGATATCTAAGCTGCTACTTAGGTAGCTGTCAATTTAATAACGACTTAGATGCAGCTGCTAAGCACTTGGACCTGGTAGAGCCTCGGGCCTAAGAACATCAGCAGTCATTTTCAAAGAGTGCTGAACAAGTTCAGGCATTAAATCCTCGTCTGTCATCTTCATGAGGACACGAATGACAGGGCAATAGTGGTATTTCTTTAAAGCTCCAGCCGCTATATCCCTATATACCTCGACTGGGACAATTGGCTTGCCAAGTAAAATGCTTTTGACTATAGGCAAAAACTCTCTAGGAATTCTGTCTGATTCTTTCTGTTCCAGAAACAGTTTCCATGTCTCTTCGTTAGAGAGAACGAGTGATCTCCCTATCTTGTTGAACTGTACAGCAAGTTGTTCTTGAGCCTTTCGAGCATCATCCAGACTTAATTGATTGTTCATTTGAGTGTGTGATTAAGAAACTAAAGCGCGAGCAACAATCCTGTTAGATAGATCTACTAATTCAGTATTTAAAGAACCTTCAATTAATGACTTAAAAACACAAATCAAAGGACAATGGCAATATTCTTTACATACTGAGACGCAGATTTCACTAGGTAAGACAGTCTTACCGTTCAAGATATCCCCTAATAACTCAGTACCACCTAGTGGTGGACCATACATTTCTGTAAAACGATCCAAGAATCGAGCACCTGCTTGATCATTAGAGATGATTTCTCTCCTTGCAAAGTCTACGAATTGAACATTTAAGAGTCTGCTGTAGTCAACGTAATCTTCGGGCTTGAGCTGATTTTCGTTCATACATCCACCACAGACATTTCAAACGATTTGTTCTGCTTGCTAGCAACATGAGCTATATATAACTCGGCATTATGAACTAATTGAGCAAATTCACCATCAATAGGTAGCTCAGATATTTTCCTAAATGCCGTAACTACTGGACAGCGTCCGTAAGTAAGATAGACCTCACTCATTGTCTCAAGAGTAAGGATTGCCTCTCCTCTAAGAATGTCAAGGATTGCATCTAAGTGTTCCGTCTCAACCATCTGTGAAAATTCACTATCAACAAATAACTTCCATGCTTCTTTAGCGCTTATTACTTCTGCTCTCTGTATATTTTTAAAATGCTGAGCAGCTAATTGACCTGCCCTTTTAACCTCGGCAACAGTTGGTTTCTTAGGTACTTTTTTAATTACTTTTACCTCTGTGTCCTTAATATTCTCCTTTGAATTAAGAGTTAAGGCATGAAGAATTCTTGGGTAATCTTTTGTGCCTGCTTCACTCTGTATAAAGCTAACGACTGAATCAATGCCAACAGGATCTGAATATTCTCCTGTTTCAAAATAATGGAAGAGACTATCAGTCGTAACACCTAAATGTTTCGCTAATTTTCTCATAATCCCAGAGCGAACATCTGTTGGATGAACTTGTCCTCTCTGGTATTTGGTATAAGTACCAATTGTTATTCCTATAATTTCACATACATCACGTTGCGATAATTTTTTCCCTTGGTTGAGACTAGTACCAATAACTTGCGCGTGATTAAGCGCTTGAATGAAATACTTAATCTGACTCTCGTGGGGATCTGAGGAGGATTTAGGCATGGTTAATTATGCGAGTGGTGGAATTCCTTCAATTCGAGAATTAAGAATGATTCCAAGTAATTGTTTGTACTGGAAAAATCACGAGTAATGTGTGTGCCTATTGAACAACGATCATCACTAAATACAAGAGATTGTCAGACATGGGATACATAACGAATGTATCATTTCATACATTGACAAATCAAGAAGTTAGCAAATGAACGCTTATGGCTTCCCAATGCTATGCCCCATTGCAAGTTTTGTCGCTACAAACTGTACGACAATTATCTAAACAAACGATATTGATACACTCCTTCATACAAAACGTGTAATTTGTAGTTGTAAATACTTAAATTTACCTCAACAATAGAGCCCATATGTAACACTCCTTTACACTTTTTGTACACGAAACTAATCTTGACCGCGAATAAATAACTAATTAAATAACAACTATACAACCTATAAAATATAGAATTTTAAATATCCAAAAAATAGATACGATATTGATATGTAGAAGGGTTGTCTTTTTTGCAAGATAGATCACACTTAAATACCTACGAAATTTAAAATGCCATCAATTGGATATTCAATTCATCCCACAATCAAGAACAAGCCATCCGAATGGAATGGATCTTATGGTTCTGGATGGGAAAAAAGGACAGGCTCTCTAAACGATTTAAGGAAAGAGGTACTAGCAGGATCTGCTTTCGTGGCCGCTTCGATGGCAAGTTCACATCGCAATAGTGCTGCCTTCGAGAACAGTAGTCTTGCCGTCGTTGACATCGACAATGGTCTTACTCTTGATGAATTCAAGAACCATGAACTAGCTCAACATGCAGCTTGGGTTTATACAACATCAAGTCACCAGCCTGAAAATAATAAGCATCGTTTCCGCGTCATCTTTGTATTACCTCAATTAATAGAAGATCCAGAACTTTATAAATCAATTGCTTCAGTACTGATTAATAAGTTAGGCGGAGATAAATCATGTACTGATTGCTGCCGTTTGTTCTACGGAAATGATCAAGCAACTGAGCCATTGGTTGCATTAGATAAAGTACTTCCCTCCTCTTTGATAGACGAGGCTCGTAAAGCCCTCATTCAGAAATTAGAACAAGACTCATTCAAGCCAAATGAAATTGATAGTCATTCGATTGATCTAGCTATTCATTGTTTGGAACATATCATCGACCCAACGGAAGATGGAGATCGAGATCGCTTTATTAAAATCACAGTCTCAGCGAGTTCCGCTGGAGATTGTATTTTTCCTTATTGGTCTGACTGGGCTAGCCGAGGTCATCACGGCAAAGGTAAGAACTCTAGTCAAACCAGTGAAAGATTCTTTAGAGCATTCAGAGGTTCTTCTCTAGGAACTATCTTCTGGGAAGCAAGCAACTGTGATCCTGATTGGAGGAAAAAATTACCAGCAGAATTAAAGGATAATGGCAGTGACTATTTAATAGGAATGCATGGCAAATCTTTTGCTGGCTACGCCCATTCTGATTTTCTTGGTGATCCTGACGATGAGGATGGTGAAGTTGATAACGATACTCAAGGTTTATTTAGCGAGCGCACCTGGACCTTGCCTTCTTCTACAACGGCAACTGAATTAGATGAGAATGATCCTTATTTTGACGAACCAGAACTCGACGAACTATTTGATCAAGACGACAGCGAAGTAAACAACGAACCAGATGAGCCTCCAGCTGGTCGAGCAAATAGAAGAGGAAATAATAATAATAATGAAAATACGATTGGTAGAATTCGAGATTTATTAACGAATCATTTTCCCGGCCTCAGATTAAATCAAATGAATCAGAGACTGGAGTATGGACCATTTGGTTATCCAGTTGAAATCCATGACCCGACTTCGATGTATCTCGATATCGGTGAGAGGGAGAACCAAGTCTTCCAAAAGACAATCGTTTTCGACATGGCTAACAAGATTGGCTATGAGAATAGGTACCACCCAGTTAAATCTTATTTAGAGTATTGCGCTGCTACTGCTGAACCATGTGATTATTTTGATCGACTTGCTTCTGAACTACTAGGAGTTAGCAACGATCCAATTCAAAATCCAATCATGCCTTGCGGTAATCGTTTGGCTGACGTGATTTTAAAACGATTCTTTATTGGTGCGATTTCTAGGGTTCTTCATCCCGGCAGTCGCTTCGACTGGATGCCAATTTTGATTGGTAATCAGAACTGCGGTAAAACAACCTTCTTCCAATTCATGACTCCAGAGAAAGAGAAGGGCGTTTATCCGTGGGTTACAACAATGCAGCAGTCAATTGAATACTTAAAAGATAAACCGCATGCATTACATAGTGGCTTCATTGTTGTTATGGATGAATTTGAGCGTTATACAAAACGCAAGTATTCAGAAGAATTAAAGAACTTAGTCTCTGTCGGCGTTGATCGTTCTGCTCGTAAGTATGAAAATGAAAAAGAATATAAGAGGGCATTTGTTTTAGCAGGCGCAACAAACAATGCAGATTTCTTAGCCGACCCAACAGGTAACAGAAGATTCTTGCCGATTCTTGTTAAGGGTGTTGTTCCATCCCCGCAAGATCCAAAGATTAAGATCATTGACTTGGATCGATTAAAGAGAGATCGCAACAGCATCTGGTCTGCTGCATATAAATGTTATGAGAGGCAATCTGAGAATGTCTTTAATAGCTACGAACTAAGTCACATCTCTGAGTTCACTAACTCCTTCACGAGAGATAATCCTATCGATGCGATGGTGAAAGATAAAATCACGACACGAAATAGTGGATACCACAAAGGTATGCCTTACTACACCCTTGCTGATTTGTTTGAGTGGATGGATATTCCTGCCTCTCAACATCGCTCAATGACTCTCGAAATTACCGATTGTTTAAAAAGAGAGAAGCTGAAAAATAAAACAATTCGGGAGAATGGCAAAACAAAACGAGTCTGGATGGTGCAAAACGACTAATCTCGCTTGTCAGTATTAAGACTGTTTCATACTTGGCTGCTTGTACTTCTTAGTTACGGCAGCCTTTTTTATTGCTTGTCTCTAAAAATGTTTCATGCTCTGCCTCTCTAATTAGTTGCAGGCTTATGAGTCTCATCTTTTGTTTCTTGGTTGCATGCTTCCTATAACCTTTGTAGGGCAAAACGCTTCATTGGCATAAAAATAACCCCTTTACAAATGTCTTATGATTAAAGAAATTGAATATAAGAAATAAGAAAGAGGAAGAACAACTCTAGAAAAGGTTAAGAAAAGCACGAAACCATGTAACCACGAAACATACTTCTTACAATACGCAAGACTTAGCACTCACAAAATGAATGGTCTGGCTTCTCATCCTATGCATCTTTACGATCGACCTCTTATTGAGGAGATAGTTTCTAAAAGCCTTAAAGAACTAAGCAAGCAGAATATTGTTGACCTAGCCAGACTGCTGAATCGTTATAACCCGACTAACGATAATCTCAAAGATATCATCATTGCTTACTTGCACGAAAATAATAAAACACCAGAGCAGCTCCACATTAAATCAAGGGAGATCTGGCAAAGCGGCTGGCGACCTAGCTCTCTTGACTCCGATGAGGTCGGCTCTGGTGCTGATGTAGAAGCTGGGGCTGTTTAATGCTTCTCAGTTTCTAGCGGTGGTCCAAGAGATTTATATTCCAACTGCTTCTTTAGGAAACGTACTTCTTTTACAAGCACATCATTCTCTTTCTCCAGCACGTCGATGTGCTCTTGATAGATAATAATCATGGCCCTAGTCTACTAACTGAAACAGGGCAAATCTTTTCTTTAGATTATTAAGTTTTCAAGCTATAGATCTCTACAAAAGAATTACAACCTTCGCATACCAATGTTGTATGTAAGTTGAATTCTCCGTCAGGGAAATCTTCTGAACAATTGCTTTCGTTCTTCCAAATCAATTGTCCTTTGCAGTGATAACAAGTCATAGTTAAAAAAGTTCTACGGGTAACGGATAAACGTGATCTCCATCAAGGACGACTCCACTATGTGCTTTTTGATCTATTTCATCCTGTTTTATCCACTTCAATAGGTTTGCTAATTCATCTTCTCGATCTGGTGAATCTGCTCTGTAGCCAAGATAATATTCTCTATCAAAATCCCTCAATATATCTTCTGCTTCCTCTGCGAGACCCTGCTCCCTTAGATAAAAAAGCCTTTCCTTTTCATCTTCACTGACAGCTTCTCTTATCTTTTTATCTGATATATATTCTTGTGCAGCCTGGTCGTAACCTTTCATTACTCGCATTGCATTGTTTTCAAATTCCTCTTCTTTGTAAATAGCAATTGCCTTATCAATTCTATTTAACATGGCTCGTAGAAGAGTTGGATTGGCATATCTCATCTTCTTTTAGTTTCAAGTTTCCTCAGTCGTACCTCGTGATCTCTTAATTCCTCTTTTACAATAATGATGTCTTTAGCTACTTCACTTCGTAGTAATTGAACCTCCCTAAGTATTGCTTCCATGCCTCTCTTCATACTGCCTTGAGTAAAAGCAATACGCCAAAGAGCACCGCATGTTGCGACACCTATAACTGAGATGAGTTCAATCATTAATTAACCTCCCATATATATTCTATGCAAAACTTAAAACCACCAAGAGCACCCAAGTATTGGGATCAACGCTTCCTAGTATTAGCTTCACATATTGCTGGCTGGTCTAAAGATCCAAGCACTAAAGTAGGTGCTATCGCTGTTAGAGATAGACGTATTTTAGCTCAAGGATTTAATGGACTACCGGTCGGTATTACGGACTCCGATGCACGACTACAGGATAGAGATACAAGATTATCAATGACAGTACACGCAGAGATGAATTGCGTTGCCTTTGCAGCCAAGTCTGGAGTTTGTCTTGCTGGATCAACGATGTATATATGGCCGCTAATGACTTGTAGTAATTGTGCCTCAGTATTAATTCAGGCAGACATCAATAAAATTGTTGTTCCTGATTTTGTTGAACCAATCAGATGGCAAGAATCATTCGATAGAGCAAGAGAAATGTTTATTGAAGCTGGTATTGCTGTTCATCGCATACCTATTAAAGGTCCGCTAGAGGAAGAAGATAACCCCTAACACTTTCAGATTCCTTTATATTGCTAACTGTATCACTCAATACGCAAGAAAAGGTATGTAATGAAAGACCTGAAGCTAGGTCATCGAGTCAAGCACAAGGTTGATGGGCGTAAGGGAATGGTGTTTGGACATCATGAAACCACTGGTGTCAAAGATGTTTTATTCCCAATTGCATTAGAAGGATCAACACGCAAAGAGCTTTGGCCGATTGATCAGATCGAACTTCTTCCTAAGCCAGAACAACTCAAAGCGCTTGGAGGAAAATTCAATCCACCAAAAGGTTTTCCACTCAACACAAAATAATTATGGCTCAATGGGCTATCCCTCCAAACCTGCATTCCAAAACTGAAGCAGGACCAATATGCTTTTTCTGTGATCACAGCATTGGTTCTAGGGACGGCTTAATTCCTAGGTACACCGACAGCCATGCTTGTGTGAAATGTGTCAGCTCTTTAACGGAAGGGCGACTTTCTCTTGATGTCCATCGCATCGAGAAAACTCATCGACGACGTTTTCTTGAGTTTTGGTCATTCGTTGAGATGGGCAATCCTGATGAATGCTGGCCGTGGAGAGGAAAATATCATTCACGATGTAATTCAAGTTACTTCCCAATACCTAGACACTGGGGAAGTGGTCGCCAATTCTCTGCCAGTCGTGTTGCCTGTTGGTATACATGGGGCGATATCGGGCGACTTCCAATGAAGATGATTTGTGGAGATAACAATTGCTGTAACCCACTGCATATGAAGATCAAAGGTGTACCTCATTTCCACCACCGTAGATCTCTAGATACGATTGATATTGAGTTCAGTACCCGTAAATTAGAAAGCGAGACATTATGTTTTCTGGAAACGACAGCAGATAAAGATCCTAAAACTTTTGAACGATTAGAAAAAACAAATAAGATCTGGATCGATTGGCGTATGGGCAGTAACGAGCCTGTGAACTCAATGATGGTTCCTAAATTTATGACTGAGAATAATTCCTAAAATAAAACTATTAGTGTTTATTCAAGTTAGATGTCATCGTTTACAAAAGAGAATGAAGCTTACTTAAGAAGTAAAGGATATTCTGGCACAAGATATGATTCCCCTAGAGATAGTGATTTAGTCGATAAGAATAAACATCTATACGACTCAATTGTGAAAGCTGCTGGTGA
>Ga0208158_1000460_pt1 | contig 14541 bp, 15 predicted proteins | sample 8_EtaG_FD_184081 | JGI IMG/M metagenome (GOLD analysis project Ga0208158, IMG submission 184081) | Marine viral communities from the Subarctic Pacific Ocean - 8_ETSP_OMZ_AT15162 metaG (SPAdes) (version 2) | ecosystem: Environmental > Aquatic > Marine > Oceanic | place: Pacific Ocean | collected...
AATAGAGAATGTAAGTTAATCAGAGTTGTCCTTTCGTGACCTCCATAAAACTTGCTATAATGTGCACCTGATTGGCAGCATTGGCTTGAACTTTAAGAACATCACTTTCTTGCAGAACTAAAGGTTGTGTCAATAATTCTGTTGTTGTGTTTGTAGCAACACTCTTTGCTTTGAATACTTCAAAGGTTGCAGCTCCTCGGACAACTTCAACATCAACTAAAGTTGTTGAACCAGAGTCATTACAAATTAAAAGAGATTTTACTATATCCGTAGTAGGCGGAACGGGCGGTGTTGCACCAGCATCAGCCGTAGGAACTGTTATAATAGTTGTTAGATCTGTTGTGGTAATATCCACCATTGCGCTTTTGAATACATTAGCCAAGGAAAAAAGCCTCCGACTGTGATTCTTCTTTTAAATCTTGTTGGTAGTTTGTGTTGAGTAAAAGAATAATTTGATCTAGTAATGCAATCATTTGATCAAACTGATTAGAACTATACTCTTCTGTGGCATTTGGTAATCTTGTTATTGTTATTCTAGCCATTATCTTCTTCCGTCTGGTCTAAGTTGTAACTTAGTAGATCCAAGTCTCCAAGCTGTATCGTCAACTGTGTTAGTTTCATATTTAATTTTAACCGCTCTACCTCTCCCTCTTACATCAATCTTCTCTGTGGTGCTAGTAATAGTGCCTGTCGTACTTACGTTAGCCGCGGATTGTGGATACTGTTCTAATGTCAATGTTGCTGTCATGTTATTAGTAAGATTATCAAAGTCTGGAACTAATCTACTGACTGACATCAACTCATCCCCATCAGCAATTTCAACAGATCCAGTTGTTAAGAAAGCAGAAATAGCTGTGCCATCTGCTTGGTTATTACCTGACTCATGCTCATAAATATAAGAAGCTCCTGCAGTCAAACCTAATATAGTAGATACATTTGCTGTTACACTTGCATCATATTCTGTAGCAATTGGTTGTTCATATACATAAGCACCAAGCCATGTTGTTCTTCCAAGGTTGACAGTATACCAAGTATTTTCTAAATAATTATAAGCAACTGCTCTATCTATTTGTGTAGCATTTGCTGAAGGATAATACCAAATAATTTCATTAAAGGCCGTATTAATACCACAAGCAATATCAGCTTTGTTTGTATAACTTAAATCATCAAAAACGTAATCCTGTACAGAACACGGCATTTTTTTAACAACACCATCATACATGTAAAAAGAATTATCAGACATCCAATAAGAACGACCATTTATTTCTATCGCTGCATGTTGAGCAATAAGACCACAGTTCGCCCCAAGTTGTCTTAAACCAAAAGTAAAAGGTGTGCCAACAAACTGAACACCATGAAGTGATGTATCTGTCCAAACTAATATTTGACCTGATGATTTAACAGCACCTACTATTCTAGAACCATCGGATATACGTAGTGAACCAGCTTCATTTGTTGCTACTGGTGTGTAGTCTGTAGCGTCTTCTCGATCAGAAAAACGAAACAACAAATCATCTTGTGTTGCTGTATTACCTATCGTTGTCTCTGTACCAAAAATCATTAAATGTCTTGTATCTGTTGATACCAAACTAAATCTTGATGCAGTGGGAGCATTAGATAAAGCTGTAGCTCTTGCATCTATTGCACCAGAAAGATCTTTTATAAATGTTCCTCCATCTAAAACAGTAGCAATTAAATCTTCACCAAAATTATCTAAAGACCAATTACGTCCTGCAACAACAACGTTTGAAGATGATCTTGGTGTATTCCAAGTGCTTAAATTCCATGTTAATGTTCCCCAACCATAACCATAAGTTGAAGCAGTAGGACCTGTATTAATTTGATACACAGCATTACCTGTTCCACCACCACCTGATGTTGATCCAGAAGCCGTGCTTGTATGCGTTACTGTATAAGTGCTTGAAGTAGGCACTGTAATAACTTCAAATTCTTGATTCATATCCAATCCGTCTATTGAACTAAAAGAATCAAAAGTAACAAAATCGCCTACTAAAGCGCCGTGACTAGCGTCTGTTACTGTGACTGTTGTTGTGCCATTTGTTGTAAAAGGATTTGATAATCCTGATGCTGTTTCTCTAATCGGAGTAATATCGTAAACTTTACCTTCAGAGTATAAATATAGTTTTCTATCAGTGCCTAAAGCAAGATATCTGGTTCCGTCTAGACCAATCCAGCTATGCGTATCACGGACCACGCCAACAATAGCTTTATTAGGATTTGGTAAATATGACCAGCCTTTCCATCTTTCAGGCTTTCCGTAGTGAAATCGAACAAAGTCGGAATCAACATACTTACGTTGATCCCCTGCTGAATAAGCAGTATCTTGTTTATCAATGCCTGGTTGGAACTTTAAATCGACTAATTTCATGTTGGAGTATACTAAATTATTTATTGTTTTGTGGCAAGAATTGAGTACCTACATGACCTCTAAATGAGTAATTACCCATGTGTGTCATACCGCTAGCAATATCAGCATATATTTTACCACCTATTTTTTGCCATAAACGACAAAAAGCATAGTCTTCAGATAAATATCTTTTAGTATCTGGCTCTATCATTGTATCAAAAAAAGCATAGTTCCAATCAGAATTATCATGATAGCCAAACGTTTTATCATGAGGGTCTCCTAAATGTTGATCAGATTTAAATCTAAGATGAGGATACGCCAACGCCATTTTTTTAAAAACATTTCTTTTTATTAACATAAAACCTGTTGCACCATCCAATACTTCAATAAAACCTTTATTTACAATTACTTTTTTTGGATTTTTAATATTTAAGTTATATTGCAAGGAAGCTGCATGTAATTCATCTTCTTTAATATTTGGATTATCCTTTACTTTTTTAATAGCCCTTGTCCAATCAATAACTTTTCTTGGATAAACACCTGTTACTACGTCCTCGTCTAAATCCAACATACGAAAAACTGATTGAGGATCAAAAGATAAATCAGCGTCTATAAATAAAAGATGAGTATATTTTTCTTCATCCATAAATAATTGCACTAACGTGTTACGAGCCCTTGTTACCAAAGACTCATTACCTATAGTTCCAAATTGTAGTTCTACTTTTTTTTGTGCGGCTAAAGCTGTAAGCTGTAAACAGCTTTTAAAGTAATCGGCTGTAAGCATATTACCATAACAAGGTGTACCAATAAAAATTTTATTCATTAAAAGTATCTGTTTCTTTATAAAAAATATTTAATGTGTACCTGTTAGAACTATCACCGAAAGATTGCAGATCTGAATGTGGTATTTTCATGCCATTAAAAAATAAAGCTCTGTTTTCTACAAAACCTATATGTGAAGACAATACCCATTTATTCATTTTATTATCATGCATAAACCCTGTGCCATTATTAAGAAGGGGTTCGCCTTTTACAAAAAATAGAAAGTTAGCAACATTACCTTTATCCTCATCAGTATGAAACAAAGCTTCTTTGTTATTTTGTCGTAAATGTGCACATACGGATATTGGTTCAAGATTTCTATGCGGAAAGAAATATTGTTTAATTAATTTAATTAAGGGATCATTATGAATACTTTTATCAAAAGTATGTCGCATGCCATATAATTGACCCTCTGGATTTTTTACTTCCTGATATTCTAATTTTGTTACGGTATCTTGAAGTGATTTTAACGTAGCCTCATCTAAAAAATCATCAAGGTACATAACAAATTTTGTTTGGTTAGTATGTTGCATAATTATTTATAATTTTTCTTTTTCCAAATTTTATTTTTGTAAGCATTAAATGACGATGATATGGTTTTAAAATTAAAAATCTGTAACTTTTCTACCAAACCATCATCTTTAACAATATTCATTTTCCAATCATCTCTTTTAAAAGGAAACACTAAACAGATAGGATCGCCTTTTTTTAACATTTTTTTTTGACCTTTGCTTGAATCCCAATCCGTTAAAAAGAAAGGAAAGTTTATATAATTTTCGTATATGTCAGTGTCTACAATACCAGTAACCAGCCTAAAATCTCTTTTTTCTGTATTAAAAGGAGAGGTAAATAAACAACTATAACCTGGAGGAGTCTTTATCATCCAAGGATTTAAAAATTTAAGAGCCATAGGTATTTCATTAGGATAAACCATAGATTTACTTATTTGTTCATTTGCATGATCAGTAATACCAATATTCATTTTATGCATCCAATCATCGCCTGCAGATGTTTCGATACTTCTTGCTGATGGTATTACATCTAATTGAAAAGTATTTTCTTTTGGAGTGGTCTTTATAAACATAAAATCTATAGGAGATAAAATAGCGTATCCCATTGTAACACTATCTAAAACAGGCTGACATTGTTTCACTGTAGCATGTAATATTTTTGATGAATAAATATGATTTTTTAGTTCTTTATACCAATTAGGCACAACTTTTTTTATAGGAACAGGATGTTCCTCAATTAAATCAGCAAATTGACTTATAAATTTTATTTCATTGTTTAGCATAATCCACCTTTAAATATTCTATTTTCTTTAACCAACCTTTAGGTATGGCTATTGCACCACCACCTGTAATGTCTTCTTTATCTTTACTATACGAACGCATAATAATTATTTTTTCTTCACCATTATGTATCATCCACCCCACTTCTTGGCACACGGCTAACGGAGCATCCATAACTTCTTTTATATCTAGCCAACCTGTTTCTGTATCACGAGCATCGAGCCACGTCACACGGACCATAGGCACTTTGTTAATGTCAATCATTAATAGGGTCTTTTTTCTTTAAATGTAAATTAAAAGAAACAGATCTTCTTTCCTCGTTCGGTGTTCTAAATGGATAGACACCATGAGATAACCAAGAGGGAAATAAATATATTGCACCTACTTCAGGCGTTGCTTGATGTTTATGTCCACTAAAAGTTGCGGCTTGACCACAATGCCAAACTATATCTCCTACACATGGATAATGATCTTCTTTTGCATACTCATCTGGTAAGCTTGGTGGTACTCGTAAATAAATCACACCAGATAGTTCACCTTGATGTATATGAAAAGGATTAAAATCTCCCGACCATTGGCTCACGACCCACATAGATTCAATAACCATCTTACCAACATACTCAGGTGATATGGTATCACTAGCAGGTGGTATAGAAATATACTGTTTAACTATTTGACCTAATGCACCTATTAAAGGTTCAAAAGTTTTACTTCCTAAATCTTCTTGAGGATAACGAACTTCTTTTTGAACATTACCAGCTAAGTTCATAGAGTGATCATATTTTTTAGATAATTTTTCATCATCTAATAGTTCTGTTGCTCTATCATCTAAAACTTTAATTAAGGTATTAGGTAATTTTCCTTGTAATATTGTTGGACCGAATGGTCTAATAGCATGAAATTCTACTTCAGTTGACATGATATCCCTTTCATTCTTTTTAAATATCTATTGTCATATAGCAAATATTTGCCTATAAATATAGGATTAAATACTTGGCTTAATTACAAGGGCAGCCTCCTTGCATTATATAACAATCATGATTTGCAAAAGGAGAACATGCTAAAGAAGATTTTTAAAGCTGCTAAAAAAGCAGCTCCCATTATCGGCGCAGGACTAGGCTTTTTATATGGTGGACCTATGTTGGGTTCAGCTTTAGGTGGCGGTCTTGGTAGTCTAGTTGCAGGTAAGAGTCCAAAAGAAGCTCTTAAATTTGCTGCACTATCTGGATTAGCAGGTGGAACTCTTAGTAGATTTGGTGGTCTTCAAGCTGGGCAAGGATTGGGTGGACTATTTGGTAGAACGGCTGCAACAGGAACAGCAGTACCATCAAGTGTTCTTAATGCTGCTTCTAGCAGTAATCCAGTTGTAGGTAAAATTGCACTTAAAGATGCAATAATGAAAGGCGCAGTGCAAAACCCGGGTGGCGGAAGTGTTCTTGGATCAATAGCTAATTTTGCAAAAGCTAATCCTTTAACAACAGCATCAACTATCGCAGGATTAACTGGACTTCTTGCTGCTAATAAAGAAGAAGAAAAGAAATCTTCATCTTATGAAGATATATATGGTAAGGTGCCAGGCTTTGCTAATATAGGTGATGCACCTATAGGTGGAGTTAACTTGGTTCCTTTTTCTCAGTACGGACCTAACTTAACACAAAGAGCAATGGGTGGAGAAATAAATGGTTTAAAAACTTTAGGTTTAAGACAAGGTGGTTTTCCTCGTAAGAATGGTAAAATAGCTGGACCGGGAACCGAGACTAGTGATGATATACCAGCAATGTTAAGTGATGGTGAGTTTGTTATTAATTCAAAAACTGTAAGAGGACTTGGCAGAGCGATGGGTGGTAAAGGTAAACAAGATACTAGAGACAGAGGATCAAAATTCCTTTATAGTTTACAAGATAAATATGGAGGCAAAAGATAATGGCTGACGAAATAATACAAAGACAGCAACAGGCTCCTTATATTGAAAAAAGATCTGAGCAATTACTTGCATCCGTATTTGGTGATCCAAACGCTGTTAGAAGAAAAGACGCAGATGGTAAGTTTACAGAAACAGAAGAAGCTTTTAACTTACGTAAGTTTGGTAGAGCAGGCATTGCTCAAAAAATACCAGGATATGAGTTTGCAGGATTTACTCCAGAACAACAACGAGCTTTTGGTTTAGCAAGTCAAAATATAGGAGGTTATGCTCCAGCATTACAAGCAGGTTTAGCACAAACAGGATTGGGAGCTACAACGCAAGCCATTGGTGCAGGAACCATGGCTCAAGCTTCACCTTTATTTCAAGGTGCAATACAAGCATACGATCCAAGATCAGCGAAAGCGTTCATGGACCCATACCAACAACAAGTTACACAACAAGCATTAGCTGAATATGATAGACAAGCACAGATTGCTCAACAAGGTTTAGCTTCTCAAGCACAAAAGGTAGGTGCTTTTGGAGGCTCACGTATGGGTGTTCAAGAAGCAGAACTCGGTAGAAATTTAGCGGATATTAAATCAAGAAGAATTTTTGAAGACTTATCACGTAACTATCAACAAGCTCAACAAGCAGCGATGGGTGCTCAAGAGTCACAACAAAGAAGACAGTTGTCTGCTGGTCAAGGCTTAGGTCAATTAGGTCAAGCCTTTGGACAATTAGGATTAAATCAAGCAAATATAGGTAAAACTCAAGCTGGTCTTGGTGCACTTGGTCAACAACTTGGTCAAGCAGATATTCAATCACTACTAGGTGTAGGTGGTATGCAACAACAATTAGGTCAAGCACAAATGGAAGCTGCTAGACAACAACAAATTCAAGCACAGCAAGAACCATTTAGAAGACTTGGTTTTGCTAGTGATATATTACGAGGTGTTCCAAGTAGTAGTATTCAATATACTCAACAGCCACCTGTCAATCCATATGCGCAAGCACTTGGTCTTGGCATTGCAGGAATAGGAGCTCTTGGTCAATTCGGTCAAGGCTTTGGTGGTTTATCACAAGGCTTTGGTAATTTGTTTGGAGGTGGTAATTAATGCCAGCTCCTATTATGGCCGCAGGTAGTTTAGCATTAAGAGCTCTTCCTTATTTATATAGAGGTGCTAAAGCTATTCCTGGTGCCGTGAGAGCAGGATTGGGTTATTTTAAACCTTATCAAATGTCTTCTGGTGTTAGAGCATCTGGTAATCAGATTATTCAAAGTGGTAAATATGCAGGGCAAAAATTTAAGGATGTTTATCCTAATCTTTATCAAAAAGGAAACATGCCTAGGTTTAATATAACGAGCACATCTAAATCTAACATAGCATTGCAATCACCTTTTTATTTTGGTGCAGCTATGCAAGGTTATGATTACTTAACAGATGAGGCTGAACAAAGTGTAGCCGATGGACAAAGAACAGTACCTAGTCCTGCAACTCCGGGTGGTCCTGCAGGTATGACAATAGAAGAAGGTGAAAAAGCAGGAATAATAAAAGATAAAAAAGAAAAACCCGACGATGCTAAAATAACAAGTGATCAAATTAAGTCTGGAGAACTAGATGACTTTATTAAAGAACGTATAGACTTGTTTGAGAAATACATTGGTGATGACACAAGAAAAAGAACAAAGACTGCAGGCTATAATGCTATGGTACAGTTTGGTTTAAACCTTGCTACAAAAAGAGGTAGCTTAGTAGAAGGTATTGCAGAGTCTGCAAAAGAACCATTAAAAGAATTTGCTAAACTAGGAAATGATTTAATGGATCGTGCACAACAAATTAAAAAAGCTGGTATTGAGGCTGGTGTTTCTGCTTATGAAAAATCAGAAGATCGTAAGATTGATGAGGCTGCAATACAAGCAGATATATTAAGAGAAAAAATTAAACAACAAGCTAAAACATTATCACCAGGAGAATTTGTTACAGCAACAATGCAAGATGTTGCTAGTAATCAAATTCTTCTTGATTCCTTACTTGATCCTTATTACAAAGATGGAAAAAGAATTGAGGGTTCTCCAAGTGATGAACAAATCATTAGAAAATATGCTGAAAATCAATATAAATTTTATAATGCTACAGAAATTCCATCGGGTGATGCAGGGAGAGAGCTTTATGAATCCTTACCTAGTGGAACGTTGGTTTATTATAATGGTGAATTTATAAGAAAACCATAAGGAGATAAAATGGTTAAAATATTTGACCCCTCTGGAAATCTTGTAGAAACAGTTAGTTCTCAAGATAAAAGCACTGACATAATAAATAATAAAAAATTAGACCCCTCTGGAAATCTTGTAGAAGTAGAAAAACCTATGGGTGTAAACTTTAAATTTAATTCAACTACTAAAAATCCAAAAAAGGAAAAAGAAGAAGGTTTTTTTGAAAAATATATTGCTGATCCTATAACAGCAGGGGCTGCAGGTATTGGTGAAGGTGCTTTTAAACTAGCGGAGGGAACACTTACTCTTGGAACTATACTTCTTGATCTTGGTGTAGGAACAGATGTTACAAGAAAAGTAGAAAAATATTTTGATGATAATAAAATTTTACAAGCTTTGGAAGACAAGGCCGACGACTCATGGACTGGTACAGTTACTTCTGTGCTAACACAGTTTGGTGTGCCCGGGGGTGTTGCCCTTAAAGCAGCTAACGGATTAATTAAAGCTAGAAACATAGGTGGTAAAACAGGTTTTATTTCTAGAAGACCAAATGTAACAAAAGCATTACTTGCAGGTGGTGCTGAAACTGCTGCAGCAACAAGTGACATGGGCACATTAGGTGATCTTATTGGTATGGGTCCAACACAGACAGATGACACGGATGATATTAATGCAACAGGTCGTGAACTTGCGGCTAAAAGACTAGCAAATAAATTTAAGTTTGGTGTAGAAGGTGCACTTGGTTTTACATTATTTGATAATGTAGTATTTCCTGCGGGAAAAGCATTATTTAAAGGTTCAGCTCCTGCTTTTACAGGAATGTTAAAACATATAGGTGTTAATAAAAACAACATAAAATTTTTAGAATTTGATCCAGAAAAAAATGCAAATGTTTTAAAAGAAAAAGCTATTGATGAAGGTTTTCAATTTAATAAAAATAATATTTTACGATGGGTAGATAAAAATGTTCTATCTCCATTTCGTGCAAGAGGTAGTTTACCAAAAGAAGTATTTGAAGCTAATAGAGAAAAAATAAATAAGTTAAGATCAGTTGCTGAACAAGTAAGAGTTGACACTCTTGATTTAGAAAAAGCAGTGCAACAAGCAATAGATCCTAGAATAGGTGGCGCTATAAATCAATTAGACAAACTTGGTATGAGACGAAGAGAAAAAATGATGGAAAGCATTTATGATTTTTTAACAAGTGGAAAATTTAAAGACAAAATAAATGTTAAAACAGGAGCCAAAACTCCTGTGACAACTGAAGAATTAACAACAGCAATGAAAGAATTTAACATACCATCGGAGTTATTACCTTACATACAAAAAATACGAAGCTCAATAGATGGAATGAGTGATAATTTAGCAAAGATGGATAACTTCACTTTAAAAGACGGAGAAAAATTTCAAAAGATTGTAGCAGGTAATATTGGTGAATACATGACAAGAAGTTACAGACTATATGGAAGTAAAGTAGAAAGAGGTCAATGGTTAAACACTTTAAATAACACAGCAGAAGGTCGAGCTATTAAAGAAAAAGCTAGAATATATATAAAAAATAATAATCCAGGTATGTCTGATGACATGATTGAAGTAGAGTTAAAAAATCTATTGGCTGAAAATAAAGAAAATGTTTTAGGTGGTGCGATATCAAGAGTTGCTAAGTTCGACAGTGAAATACAAAAAGTAAGACAAGATATACCAGGGCCATTAAGAGAACTACTCGGTGAAGTAAAAGATCCTATTAAACAATACATGAGAACTGCCGCTAAAATAAATACGTACATTGCAGATACAAATTTTTTTAACACTTTACTTAAAAAGGGGAAAGGTAAATATTTTTTTGAACCACCTAAAGTGCTTAGAAAAAAAGTTGCAGATGGTGATGCTACCGCTGACGATTTTGCATCAAGCACTGTTCCTATAGGGGAAGGAGGTTTAGAATTTGGTTCTACTATAATATCTGATGGTCCTTTAAATGGGTATAAAACAACACCAGAGATAGCAAAAGCATTAGAGAATATAAGTAATTCAAAACAAAATGCTGATACATTAGCGTCTCTGTACTACAAAGTTTTTCTTGGACCAAAAGCATTTACACAAGAAGCAAAGACAACTTTGTCACCTATAACACACGCTCGTAACGTTATTAGTGCAGCATCTTTTACAGGGATGAATGGTAACTTTTTTCAAAACCCACTTCGTTTTGCAGAGGATATGAAGAGAGCATACAAACTGGTAACAGCTAGATCTAAAAGTGCAATTGAATCTGACATGGGTAGAAAATATTTTAAAAATGCTGATGAATATAAAAAATACGTAGATGAATACACAGAATTACAGGAGCTTGGTATTATTAATACAAGTGCGAGACTAGGAGAGATTACACAGAGTTTGGATGAAATAAGCTATGGTCTACAAAATCTTTCAGAGGAAGGTAAAATTTATACAATGCTTCGTGGATGGGGTGATAAAACAGGGTTTAATAAACTACGTGGTGTTGCAAGAACAGCATATCAAGCGGAGGATGATTTATATAAAATACAAAATTTTTACTCTGAACAACGTAAGTTTACTAATGTTTATCAAAAAATGTATAATCAAAATCAAGCAAAGTTTATAGATGATTATGCAGATGAAATTGCTAGAGTAAATCCTACTCTTACAAGAGAAGAGGCTTTAGCTACAATGAGAACTGAAAAGGGTTTTGATAGATTTATAAAACTAAAAGCTGCTGACACAGTTAAAAACAATATACCAAACTATGATTACATAGGTGCTTTTGGACAGGCACTGCGAAGATTACCTTTAGGTAACTTCGTATCTTTTCCTTTAGAAATTATTCGCACAGGTGTTAACACAACAAGACAGGGATTGAGAGAAGTTTTAGATCCGAGTGGTAAACTTGTAGGTATAGGAACAACGAGACTTGCAGGTGTTGCTACATTTGGTATTGGTTTAGGTAAAGGATTACAAGAAGGAGCTCAACTTGTAGCTGGTGTATCTAATGAACAACTTAATGCATTAAGAGAGTATCTTCCTGAATGGTCAAAAGACTCTACACTTATTCCTATTAAACAAGGTAATCAGTTATATTATATTGATTTCTCTCATACTAATGCATACGATATTTTAACATTGCCTCTTCGTGCAGCAATGAATGGTTATGATGCAGCAAGAGATCAAGGTCAAGGTGTTATTCAAAGTTTTGATGACGCTGTTTTCAGAGCGGCGGGTAAATTTGCAGCACCTTTTGTTGAAGAATCAATTGCTACACAATTTATATTAGATGTTACAGCAAGAGGAGGGGAAACATCTACAGGAAGAAGATTGTGGAATCCTCAAGATGATTTAGGAACAAAAGTAACAAACACTCTTACTGAATTATTTAGAACAGCTTCTCCTGGTTCATTAGCACAATTTAGAAGATTATATCTTTCTGGTTTTGGACAGAAGGATCAGTACAATAGAGGATACAAGTTTTTAAATGAATCGAGTGGTTTACTTGGTTTTAGAATACAAAATCCTTTTGTTGAAGATGGTATAAATTTTAAAATTTCTGATAACAAAAGAGCTGTGGCTGACTCTAAAAGATTATTTACAAGTGTTGCTTATAAACCAAATGCTACATCAGCAGAAATAATAGATGCTTATAATAAAGCAAATGATGCTAAAAAAAGAAATGATCAAGCTTTATTTAAACAAATACAAGCTGCTAGAATATTAGGCGTGGGGGATAGACAAATAAAAAAAATTATAGGAGAAAGATATTCTGCCACAGAATCAAGAAAACTTTTAAGAAATCAATTTACACCAATAAAAGTATCTGATTTTGCATTTCAAACTATGAAAAAAAATTCAATGACAAGAGATGGAAGTGATATCAGTAGAGTAGTGAGAAGAATAACAAACGATATATACAGAGGACAAAGTAGAACAACCTTATTTGATAATCCTAGTAATTTATTTGATAATATAATTAACATTGTACCATCAGAACCACTAACAACTAGGCCGAAAACAAGTGATGCAGCGCCTCTCATAAGCTCTGCACCTACTGTTACAACACCTATTGCACCGAATGTTGTTCCTGCAGGAGGAACAATTTCACAAACAGACAGATCTCAACTTGCCAAAAGCGGTAATATTGATATAACTGAAGCATTAGTAAATAGAGGATAATATGGCAAGTAAACGTAGAGGTGGAAGAGCAAGTTCTAAAAGAAGACGAGCAGCAGCTTCAGCTAAAAGAAGACGTGATGAAAGAGCTGGTATTGACAGAAGAGGTGCTTACTTATCTAGTAAAAACAAAAGATCAAAGCCTCAATATCTTACAGGTAGAGATGCTGCAGCAAGAGGAATAGCTACAGCTAATAAACAAAAAAATTTACAACAAAGCATAGGTAGTCTTGATAGACGAGTTGATAAAGCTTTGGAGGATGGTAACACAGACTTAGCTAAAGATTTACGTTCACGACAAAATAAATTTGTAAAGCAGTTAGGATTTGAAAGAGCTAAAAACATAGGTGGTGGAACTATTCAAGGCAATGTTAGAACAAGTAGTGGTGCTCCTTTATTAACAACAAGAGGCTTTGATGAGTTTCAACGAACCGTTGATGAAGACTTTATAGATCCAACAAGAAAATTACAGAATCTTTACCCAGATGACTTCGCTAAAATGTATCCAATTACAAATGTATTACAAAGAGGTCCTTTAGCATTTCAAGGAATACAAGCTGCACTTGGTGATAAAGAAAGAAAACAGATACCTTACAGTTTAGAAGACATGCCTAGTGTTAGATATCCTTTGGATGATGTGCCAGTAAGAACAAGATCAGATAGACAAGAAGCATTTGAAGAGGGCTTTAAAACTGAAGAACCTGTATTTAATGCTCCTGTTGAAGATGTGCTCATGCAAAATATTTTTGCAGAAAACGATGAAGATTTAATTCTTCCAAATATGGCGCCTTTCATAGACAAAGAAACAAGAAATGAAGTATTTGCTCCAGACGTAGATAACCTTCCAGCTAATAATTTTGCTGAATTGGATAGAGAGTTTCAAGAAGATCAAGCACGAATAGACGCAGAAAATGCTCTACAACAATCTTTAAAAGATGAAGCGCAAAGGCAAAAAACAGCGCAAATTTTAAGTGGGTCTGGATACAACTTAAATGAAGACGTAATAAATAATTTATTTGCTCAAGATTTTTTACAAGAGGGAACGAATTACTTTCCTAATTTAAGAAAAGGTACATCTAATCCTTTAATAGATGAAGCTTTAGCAAGTTACTACGATAGTCTTAAATGATTAAGAAAGTTAACATCACTGCAATTATTATTGCAGGTATAACTGTTATCTACAGTTATGGGATGTTAGTAAATAGAGTTGTTGCCAATGAAAGTAAGATAAAAGATTTAGATATGTTGCGTATAGACGCACGGCTCTCGGTTATTGAAGCAAATGTTGTAGCGATCAATGATAAAATAGATCAAGCTATTAATTAAGTTTCTTTTCTAATATCTTCTATACATTCAATAGAGAAACGAAAATACTTATTCATCTCAAACTTTTGCCAATTCCCAGCGATTGTTTCACATTGTTCTTTAGGCATTGGTTCTTTAAGCACCATTTGATTGCCTGTGTACACCCAAGTGTCACCATTATAGCCCCATAAACTTATCACTAATACAAATGTTTTAATCATTTTTATAGAAGTAGCACTTTCCTTCTTTAGTTACCATGAGTAATTTTACACCCATTTTTTTCTGTATTTTTGTGGTCATTCTTCTTATCTTATGACCTGCATGTGTGCCTGTTTTTCTTATACTTTCGCTCTTTACATCTATCTTTATTATTTTTCCTTTATCATTTAAAGCAATCAAGTCGCACGGCCCAAGACCACTGATGTTATGAAAAACGTAGTAATTTCTTTTAGTTAGC
>Ga0208158_1000462_pt1 | contig 14531 bp, 24 predicted proteins | sample 8_EtaG_FD_184081 | JGI IMG/M metagenome (GOLD analysis project Ga0208158, IMG submission 184081) | Marine viral communities from the Subarctic Pacific Ocean - 8_ETSP_OMZ_AT15162 metaG (SPAdes) (version 2) | ecosystem: Environmental > Aquatic > Marine > Oceanic | place: Pacific Ocean | collected...
TAATCTCCTTTAATAATTATAACACATTTTTTGTCATTGTCCATCGTAAACCTCTCCAATCTCCCAACACTCTATACCTTCACCTCTAATAATATCCATAGTCAACTCAGCACGATTAGCAGGAACAATTACACAATATCCAATACCTAGATTAAATACTCTTCTCATCTCCAACTCATCCATATTACCCTGTCTTTGGATCTCTAAGAATATCTCTGGGACACTCCAAGCATTCCAATCAACGTGTGCTTTAAGTCCCTTTGGAAGGCATCTAGGAAGGTTCTCAGGGATTCCTCCTCCAGTAATATGCGACATACCATAAACATCTTCAACCTCATTTAAAAGACGTTCTACAACAGGAGCATAGATGGTTGTTGGTGTAAGTAACTCAGGGTGACTATAATATCCTAACTTAAGTCTACGTGCCAAATAATTAATAATACTGTATCCATTACTATGAACACCACTACTTGCTAATCCAATAATTCTATCACTTGGTTTAATAGCAGATCCATCAATAATGTTTTTCTTTTCTACTATACCTGTACAGAAACCAGCAAGGTCAATCTTCATCTGATACTGAGGATGTTCAGCAGTTTCTCCACCCAAGAGATCCATACCTGCTATCTCACACCCTTTAATAATACCTGTCATAATATCAGGTATCTTATCATCCAATTTCTGAGTAGAAATATAATCTAAGAAGTATAATGGTTTAGCACCACAGGTGATTATATCATTGACACACATAGCAACAAGATCTATACCAATAGTTGTATAGTCATTAGCAGCTTGTGCAATATCAATCTTAGTTCCTACACCATCAGTTCCAGATACCAAAATAGGTTCCTCATATCCCGAAGGAACCTTTATCATTCCACCAAACCCACCAAGGTTAGGAACTTTAGTTTTAAGATCTTCTACAAACTTATTACCAGCATCTATATCAACACCAGCAGTTTTATAATCTAATACAATACCCTCTTCTTTAAAATCAAGGGGATCATCCCAATTCCGATTCGCCATCTCTCTCCTTTGCTGTTTTCCAAAAATAATTTTCTTCTGATCCTAATCCATCTCTATCGTGACCATTCTCAACTTGATAATAAACTGTTGATACTTTAAAGTCAGGAGTTTTTGGTGTCTCAGGAGTCAAACTATTGTCATAGATTCTCATTCTATTATTAGGATACAAAGCAAACTGCCCATTATCCAATTCAATTAAGTTATGAGATTTATGTTCACCAGGATTCTCACTCGTAGAATAATCTATTAGATCAGGATCTTGATGATAATTATCTAGCGTACAAATATATGTGCCAGTTTGTTTACCATAATCACGAGTCATTATTTCATAATGCATTGAACCAATAAATTGCTTTTGAACAACAACCAATCCATAATCCATACAGTTCCAAAACTGTAGGTTATGTAATTCCATATCTGGTTCTGGTTTCTCTGGTGATGAGAGAAAAGCACTGATAGGTAGTTTATCGTAAACTGCTGCGTATTCTGGTAGATAAGTTTCAAAATAAAAAGCACGTCCAGGTATCGATTTTGCCGATACCCAAACGCCCTTTACATATTCTCCATGACCACTTTGATGATCAGTGAGATATTCTTTTCTAACCCATACCTCATAAGAAGGTAAGTTACAAATCAATGCTGGCATATACAATGAAATAATATTGGGGTAGATTCCTATAGCCGCTTATCCTGAACCTACCAAAGGGGATAACCGCAGCCAGTATTTCTCTGACTCTTATATTATACCACAGATTTTTCTTTCTGCTTCTTATCTTTAGGAACTCGTTTGAGATCACTAATAGCATTCTTTATAATGCTGAAAGGACTAGTTAATTTCATGATCTTTACCCCCTAAGTAAGTTTTACGAGCATGATGTTCTGGTACAATTTTATTTAATTGTATGGTGAGGAGTCCATCTGTAAACTTGACGGATCCAACCTTCGTATCGTCTGAGACCTCCCAAACTCGTTTGAAGGAACGTTGGGCCAATCCTTTGTGGATAAACGTTCCATCAACTTCCGATTCTTCTTTTCTGCCTTCCACAAATAGTTTTCCAAACTCCGTGAAGACTTGTAACTGATCTTCCTTAAACCCTGCAAGTGCGATCTCCAGTGTTGACTCATGATTATTCAATTGAATTAAATTATATGGTGGATAATTTGATTGTGGAAAGTCTGAATTAAAAAAACGATCCAGATAGTCATCCATCCCTATACCATTCTTAGCAATCTTCTCCATTAGTTCTGGAAGATTTTCAGCGTGGTAGCGTTGTAATGCGTTCATGGTTCTCCTTATTAAGCGAGTGTGAATTGTGTACCCCGAAGGCGTACACTACTATTTAACCATAAAGCATTAAAAAAGGGGGATGTTGTATCCCCTACCTATTTATTCGGTTTCACTCAAATAGATGATGCTTTGATGTTCCAGCATTATCATTAGATATGTTTCCTATACCTGTCTCTTCGGTTTCCTGTAATTCATAACTCCAATCTTCTATGACTGTATTAGAAAGCATTCTATCAGAAAGAAGCTCCATTTCTTTTCTTGCTATCTCTTCAGTCTCAGCATCAAACCAAAAATCAATTGCCTTACCAATCCTCAACAAATGTGGTTTGAGATTAGGAGCAACTAAATGTGTATTTTTCATCACCGCATTACCAGCAGCATCAGATACAGATCCTCTCAATCTAACGAAAACTAGTGCTTTGAATCTCATTTTAGTTTACCTTTCATAATCAATAAGAACATTACCAGACATGGTAGTACCTATATTACCACTATTAACATGATGCATCAAGTATGATGGAAATATTATGATGCTTCCTGGTTCTAAATTGGGTTTATAATCCAATTCAAAATTGGGTACAAAACTTCCCATATGATTTTGGATCATTCCCATTGAAGGATTTAAAAAAGAAGTTTTAGAATATACATCAACATAAATTATAAAACTCCATTGGGCATGTGGATGTATATGAACATCCTGATAATCATACTCCAAATACTTATTAACCCAAGGACCATCAAATTTTAACTTTGATCCCAATAATCCAAAAGGACCTAAATTATCAACAACAATTTCATAAAGATATTGATAGGTTGATTCAGGAACATCTAATGAACTTTGAAGTGTTGTCGCAATAGAAGAATCCCAAGTAGGTTTAAAATCATTATCAGTATAAGGTACAATGAGTTTTTCTAAATCTACTTTATCCTCAAATATAGGAATTGAAAATATATCCTTTTTCATAATACTTTAAAAAACTCCCCCACCTGGACTCGAACCAGGGACAGGGTGATTAACAGTCACCTGCTCTACCAACTGAGCTACAGAGGATTGTTGTGTGGGAGGTTGGGTTTCTGTATTACCAACAAAGAACGGGCATTACTACAGTAGTAAATTTTACGTCCTTGCCTGAGACCCGACTGGTAAGTCGATTCTGGAGACTCTCTCCAGCAGCACCACCTGTGTCTCGTCACCTTAACCAGCTATATGCCAGAAAGTTTATTCAGTCACTCCCCGTTGAACCCGTCGATTCAACAAACATAGTATAGCATAAAAAAAGAGGGTGTCAACCCCTTACATATGTAAGTCCCTTTTTACTACCAAAAGGAATTTTTGGATATGTATTAAAAGATAAACTAACTCTCACTGAGTCTGACTGATTTTGAGGGACACTGTGTATTGTAGTACTAGAGAATACTAATAATTGACCAGGTACAGAGGGATACTTAAAACTGGCAGCAAGAGATGAATAATACTTAGCATATGGATTGTCTGGATGAATTAATATAGAAAAATTACTTTTATGCAGTTCCGACTTAAATGCTATAGGAGCACCTCCTTCCTGATCCGAAGATAGATAAAAAACTCCACTTAAAAAACTATTTCCATGATAATGTTCTGGATGATGTTGTCCTGGTTTATTTACATTTATCCAAGACTGTTGTATTTCTATTTCATCACTAATACCTAATACATCAGAAATGTATTCCTGAACAGATTCTAAACAAAATTTTCTTAAATCAATTAAATTTTCATCATCTAAAATATAATCATTATCTGATTTTATATTACCTGTACTCTCATGATATTCTAGAGTAGAAATATATTCTAAAAGTTTATCCATATCACCACCATATTCAAATACCATTAAAGGTGGTACTTGAAACATAGTAATAGTGTCTTTATTTTTCATTTAATGTAATTCAATTTATCAAAATTAAAATAAACTGCCATTTTTTCTTTTGGCATAGGAAATGGTTTAGTCCCAATAGTAACAGATATTTTTAAAGCTGTCAATAAATTCCATCTACCAATATCAAATGTAATATCAGGTAAAACATATTTCCATATCCTATAAATCTCTTCTACATCATCCATATCATCAAAATGTATAGATTCATAATTTGATACTATACTATTAAAATTTATTAAATCTTGCTCCCATCTATCAAACTTCATAGATACCAATTCTCTAGGTGCTCCTGATTGATTACACATAGAAATTTCACAGTCTTCTCTATCACGTTCTAAAAGAACATAAGTTGCATTGGGAAATAATTTATAAAGTGAGTTTATATAATGAAGTAATTCTGGATCTTCAAATCCAATATACTCCTCCGACCTCTCTTCTATTCTATCAACTAATTCTTCCCAACTATTAATATATCGAGTTTCCTCGTTATAACAAAAACTATCCTTATAAGTAAAAAGATTAGAGAACCAAGTACTTCTACACCTAGCAGTGCTTAATACAAAGAAAATCTTTTTATTTATTTTTTTAATACGTTCTTTAAGTTGCTCTGTGATTAATGGATAACTTTGCTGACAAAGTTCATTAACATCCATCACTCTTCAACTTTCTTTTTCTTAGAACCAATATTATACTTTGTTTCTAAAATCCAATCTCCCTTATCTTTATATGATAAAACCTTTATTTGATTAAGTGGAGCAATGTCCTGTATATTATCAGCATTTACAATAGAGACTAACCCCCAGTCAGCCAGAAGCTGAGCAATACGATTCCTACGCTGTACATCATTGGAAGTGAGATTTGCGTGTTTGCCATCAAGGGCAAATAATTCTTTAAAATGGACAAGGAAATACCTCCCCTGCTTATGCAGTATATGACATGATTGATATATTTTCTTTTCTTTTCTGGATGCTACTCCAATTCTTGTAAGTGTTTCTCTTACCTTTAGGAAGTCATCTGGCTCATTCAGAGTCACTTCTACCATTTGATCTTGCGACCAATTCACTTCAGGTTCTTTAACCACACTCATTGCTTTCCTCCAATTTCAAATTTAGATCTTATAAAATTAAGTTGTTCTTTAGTTAGGATTTTCAATGCTTGTTGTGCCTTTTCATTACTATAACCATAGTAACGTTTTACATAATCAAGATCTTTAATCTTATCTTTCCTGAGCCAAGGAGAGAATCTCTTCTTAGATCGTAAACTATTTAGATAAAAATCATATTGAATCTTCTTATCAAGAAACGAATACTTATTCATTTCATTCGCAAACATCACAGAATCAAGATGTCCAGAATAAATGCGATTAATTATATAAGGAGCATACTCCTTTTCTATGGATGGATCTTCATCAATCAAATTCTTTTTTGTTTGATTGATCGAATTTAACCAGTCTTTTAATTCCAATGTCTTATGACCCCTGCAATAATAAAACAGTTAGTGATGAGATAAGATACGAAAATAATAGAACGTACCAGAACAACGTAGTTGTCGTATCGTTTAGTCTTTTCATCAGAGAAACTACCCAACGCATATTTCCATATTCTCCATAGTTTTTTCATTTAGGTAATTTTCGATTGAAGTTCCAGTAATCAAACTTCTGCCACATATAGTATACACCAATTAGAGTTCTTTTGACAAACTCTTCAAAGAATATTATTGGTATGATAACCAATTCAAACGTAGTCATTTTCTAAGTTGTTTAATCTTATCTTTCCAATATTCTCTATCATCTTCAGTAATCCAAGGAGAGTGAACCATTGTTTGAGCGTGTTCCAACCACTTCTCATCATCCCAATCTTTCTTTGGAGTTTTAGGACCAATATAATCCTTAAGACTCATCCCAAGTCCTTCAGAGAAATAATAATGCGATTGTTTTCATAATCAGCAGAGAAGTCAAGTGGAGCATCATTAGGCCACATTAGTTCTTCATATAAAGCGTTAAGGCGATCCATATCTTCATACAGATCATTTATATGGTAATGTTCCTCATCCATTAGTAGATACCTCTGGTAATTCGTAATTAAACAATAGTAACTCTTTTCTTTCTTGTTGCTCTCTCATATATTCTCCAACTGAACGCATTGTGTAAGTTAATTTAAACTCACTAGCACTCCAGTTTTTAAATCTATCCTTGACCAACTGATCAGAGTTGTAACTAATTAGCATATTAATGTTGTTATGCTCGTCACAATCAGCAGCAAATTTGTCGTGATCGAAACATTTATGCATTGCTCCCTTCTTTCCGTAAAGGTTATCCTTGATATCATAAGGAGGATCCATGTACATAAAAAGACCATCATGAATATCTGTTCGGAAACAATATTCATAAGAATATGAATTAATATGCCAATGTGAGATGATCTCAGAATACTCTGGTAACTTCTCAATACCTCTCATAGAGAAGTTAGAATCACTTGCTTGTGCTGAGAATGAAGAACTCTCAGTAAGACCAGAGAAACTACACTTGTTTACAACATAAAAAGCAACTGCTCTTTCTAAATCAGTATGATTACTATCATTAATAACATCTTTCATCTCTGCGAATAGACATCTAGCAGAGTCTTGATTACAATTAGTAATCTTTAAACCTTTTAACTCTTTAGTTAATTCATCACCAAAAGTTTGAAGATTGACCCAAAAATTTATTAATGGTTCATAAAGATCATTAACTACAATCTTTAAATGTGGATACAGTTTACTAACATGTATCGCAACACTTCCACCACCTAGAAAGGGTTCACGAAATTCTACATACTCTCTAAGATCTGGAAAAAACTGTCCCATCTTAGTACAGGCACGAGACTTACCACCTGGATATCTAAGTGGAGTTTTTAGTCCTTTTTTGCTCATAATTTAGATGTAATTGTATAGCAGGAGAAGGTGCTTTATAATCTGCACCATGTAAAGCACAATACTCACTAAAGGTAATCTTCATTTCCTTATGAGTTAGATTACAATGTTTTGCTGCTTTTGGCAAGTTCCATTTAGCAGAAAACAACATTTCCATTGCTTCTCTAGTTTCTGTTCTCATTAATAAAACTTTTCATAGTCATCATAAACCTGCATTTCAACAGTATCAAAAATCCTGTTTAACGAATTGGCAAATCCTCTATATCCAGTTCCAACATATACTTGTCCTGCAACTACAGAAAATGTTGCTATGCCCCAGAACAGATAATAAAATCTACTCTTAACTTGATTCCGTACCTTTTCTCTGTTCATCATTTTGTTTTCTCCATTGTGTAATTAGAATGTTCAATTCAGAAATTCGCTCCTCTGCGATTTTGATTTTTTCTTCAAGGTTAGTTTGTTTCATTTAAAGACCCAGTTTTACCTTTAGTTCGGCTTCATTAACTAACTCTACCTTGATAGGTTCTTCAATAATCTCAGCAAGTTTCATATACGCTATGGCAGTAAATACTTGTGGGACTATAAAAGCAACCATTGCTATGATCCAAAAGATATAGTAATAGTTTTCTTTATTTTGAGTTCTCATGTTTTTCCCAAGGGGTATGATGATCTAAGTCTAACCATTTCCTTATTATAGCACAAATCTTCTTCATTTGAATTCACACTCCACCATAATCTCTGTTAGACACGCAAGCATATTTATTTCCTGATCAGCAACAAATGCTATTTGATATTGGTATTTCGCAATAACAAGTACGGCAGCAGGAATAGTGGAAGGCACAAGGGATTCGTATAAACTATCGTACAGGCGACGCAATAAAACACTAGGATCATTGTCCAAGTTATTGACACACCATTTACGTACTTCCGAAAAGTTTTTCGCTTTGAGGTTTTTAATGAGATCATTAACCTTTACATCACTAAAGTGAGCTAGTATTCCACTATCTATCTTGCCTCCTACTGAGTATCTTTGACACTCATTAAGAACTCTTCTCCAATCAGGGAAGTGCTTATTAATTAATTCTGCTAGGACTTTCTTATCTGCCTCAACCCTTTCTTGCTCCAGTATATAATTAATTCTTTTGAAAAACTGAGAGGCAATTGTTGCTTTTTGTTTTCCATTTATTGAAAAGTCAACGACAGCACAACGACTATGGAGTGGTTCGATGATCTTATTCTTATAGTTGCAGGTAAAGATAAACCTACAGTTTCTTTGGAACTCCTCAATACTCGCTCTGAGAAGGAGTTGTACATCGGGAGTGGTATTGTCTGCCTCATCGATAATGATGACCTTGTGCTTCGACTCACTAGTGAGAGATACCGTAGACGCAAAGTTCTTGGCATTATTCCTAACAGTGTCAAGAAAACGTCCCTCATCCGATCCGTTAATGACATAATAATCTGCCCCTAACTGGTTACATAAACATTTAGCAACCGTGGTCTTTCCAATACCTGGAGGACCAGATAGAAGCATATTAGGGATCTCACCTTGAGATAAAAAATCCTGAAAAGTCTTTTTGATATTTTCAGGTAGAATACATTCTTCAATTGTCTGGGGTCGATACTTCTCCACCCAAATAAAGTCACTCATGATGTTATAAAAAATTAAAAGAGAAAATCACACGTTCTTTATTGGGATCATAATGAACAGTTCCCATATGAAGAACATGTGAAGGGAAAATTATTAAGTCTCCCTCTTGTACAGAAGCAATTATGTTTTCCTTCTGCCCATGATCATTAGGAAACGGACAAAAGAATTGAGTACCAGAATGAACACCTATATCCATTTTAGCATAAAAAACAGCAGAATACCCAAGAGATCCATGATCATGTGGTCCATGAAAATCTCCAGATCTACATCTTTGACACCATAATGATGTTATACGTGATATTTGATTTTTACTAAAAAATTCTTGAAGATATGGATTTAATATCTGAAGTAATTCATTAGCATATGGTGGAGTTTCACCATTATTATACCTATGAAAATCGGTATAATGATCATTCCAATATTCATCAGAAACTAAATCGAGTATACGATCTTTATGTTCTTCAGACCAATTATCAACCGTTACTTTATATGCATCTATAGAAAATAAAGAAACCTTTTCAAACATTACTCAAATGTAGAATCTGGTTCTAAGGCAATATAATAAGTTAAATTATATTCACTATTAGTAAAGCAAGAAAGTAATTTAGAAGAAACAACAACATCATAAGCACCAGGAATAATTTTAATATTCTCAACCTTAAAATTAAATGAAAACTTCTTATTAGTCTCACCAACAACTATAGAGTATTCATTAGAAGTATCATTCTTCTTATCACGAACAACAAGTTTAACGACACCATCTCCACCAACTGCTGATAGATCAGGTAACTGATAGACTGCTGCTGCTTTAAGCAACTTATCTAAAGAAGCACTTTCCAATTGAAAACGCACATCCTCAGACGGTAAAGTAATCTGCTTATCTGGTGGAGAAATAATTACCTGTGGATCTGCATAGAAATACTTAACCCTTCTTTTACCTTCACGGATATTAAGATAAGATTCTTCAGCAAAATCCAGATCAGGATCTTGATGTAGACTCAATCCATTTAAGAATTGATTTAAATCATATACTCCAAATTGTCTAGGAAAATCTTCTTCTATATCTGCTTCAGCAAGAATATTCTTAGCAACAGAAATAGTACGAAGACTGTTTCCTTCTTTTACAAGAATTGAATTATTAATTCCAGCAAAGTTTTTTAGAACTGTTAATGTCTTTTCAGAAAGTTTCATAACCACGGGTAGTTGTCTCTTTTAGTTGCCCACTGAAGTGATAAAGTAGGAGTGAATAGTGTAGTGCTTTTAGTATATCACGTTTTGCTTGTCCTTTCTTATCATAGCGACTTAAATACTTAATCGCATTAGATCTACAGAATGATTCAGCATCTCCTACGGACTCAATAAGGTCAAGTGTCTGGACATTGTTTTCTCTGGAAGTATAATGTCCACCATATGTTGTAGAGATATAATCCTGAAGAGCTTTAATAGCTTCATCTTCTTTATATTTTCTAGGATTGTTTGATTCTATACCAGGTGCTGGTGTATCGCTGAATGTAACTGTATTTGATGTTGGTACATCATTTAAAGTAAGATAATCAACAAACTCTGCTCCACCTGAATAAGCATCACCACATGTAGCAACACCAGGATAATTTGACATATCTATTGATATATCTCCCATTTGAGTAGTATCAATAAAAAATGTATTATCAGTACATTCTGATGCAGTTGTTAATCCTATATTAACATCACTAAAATCAACAGTTGTACCACCACTAATTGTATAGGTATTATTAGTAGAAGTTGTTACTATAGGATCGTACTCATCACTCTCTAGTGATGTTATTGTATTGTCAGTCATTTCATCATCTCCGTAAATTTCATCGTAAAGTAGACTCCAAGCATTAACCATAGCAGAATAAAAAATCATTTACAAAGGACTCAGATTTCTCTTCACCAAACTTTGTTTTCAAGTATCCTCTAACTGGATCAAGTTTAGTCATATAAGCATCAAAATCCTTATAGACTGTAGTATCTTCACCAGTTGGTTTTTCCAATTCTAACATACTTTTGTACTTAGTCAAGTATTGTTTAAACATATCAAGATGTTCATCAACCTCATCAGGTTTACAATACCTCACAAAGATATTCTCAGAGAAGTGATTACCCATCTCAAAGAATCTATACTTACCATCATCTTTAGGTAATCCATCAACAGAAAACAAATACTTCTCTCTTGGATGCTGGAAGTCAAATACAATAATAACCTTCTTATCAGTAAACTTCATAAGATCCATACCAAAACAAGGAAGATCTGCTCCTGTTTTAGGATAGAGTATTGTATTGTATATGTCAGCATTAGGATCTGTTATAAGTGCTTCTCTTGCCTTTATAAAGTGAGTACCCTCACGAATATTTGCTATTAACTTAGCATCCTTTCCTTCCCATCTTGCCCACTCTTCTACCACCCATAAATTGGGAAAAGTTTCTTCAAGTGCAGTGATGTAATTTTTCCAAATAGTCATAAAAGTGTTACATTAGATAAATTGAAACTCATAGTTATCCTTTCAACATCAGATTTAAAAGGATAAACGGTATGTCTTAAATTTGCAGGAAATAAAAATATCATTCCAGTTTTAGGTGTTATTACAGAACAACAACTATTATCATATGCGAACTCAAGACATCCAATTCTCATACATTGATGTTGATCATCTTTATTTTCCTCTGCTATTTCTTTAGGTATATCAAGAAACATTATAGCACTAGTATCACCACTATGCTCATGTAATGGATTAAACTCTCCTTTTGTTTGAAAATTTATCCAAGGACCACCACCCATATCATAATTAATTTTTATATTAGGATCCATTACATTTTCCACTATCCTGAGATCAAGTTTATGTTGTTCCTCTTTCGTAGAATGTACATGAAGTTCATTTAAATTACAACGTCTTTCATGAACAAGATATAGATATCGTCTGACATGTATATCAATATGATCCATAAAAATTTGTGGATCAAATAATCCTGATCTTTCAGTTTTGATATGACCTGCTAATGATGATCTCATATCATCACCATGATCTCTACTCTTCTCTGCACCACTAAGAAAATATTTTAGAGAATCCTCTGATATATCGCCTTGATATATCAGAGGACCAAATGGAACCAACACTTTCATATTACTCCTCAGTTGGTAATTGGAAGTCAGCATCTACCTTATCATATAATTCAAGGAATGCTTGCTTAGTCTCATCATCAAATCTGTTAACACAAACTTGAATTGCCTTTGCTTTATCATTAAAGATACTATAAGCACGAACAATGTGTACTAATCTACGAGTACTAATGATCTCATCAATACCACCATCATAGAATGTTTTGCGGATGATGTCACCCCAATCCACAAGTTTGTCTAAGAATTTAACATCAGTTACATTATACTGTGAAGCAACACCACCAAGAATCTTTTTCTCTACTGATACAGGTGGATACTCTTGCTCAAAGGTTACAGGGAATCGCTCCAAAAAGGCTTCGTTGAGCACATTAGTTCCAATGAATCTTCCATCATCTGAACCTTTGCCTTTAGTATTTGCGGTTGCGACAACGTTGAATCCTGCTCTTGGATTGACAAATCTCCCGATTTTTTTAAGGAAGATTCCATTTCCTTCAAGAATTGGCTGGAGGCAGAGAATCTTATTAGAGGCAAGGTCGATCTCGTCAAGGAGCAATATAGCACCTCGTTCGAGTGCTTCAATGACTGGGCCATTGTGCCATACGGTTTCGCCATTAACAAGACGGAAACCGCCAATAAGATCATCCTCATCAGTTTCAATTGTAATGTTTACACGAATAAGTTCTCTACCAAGTTGAGCACATGCTTGCTCTACACCAAAGGTCTTACCATTACCAGATAAACCAGTAACAAATGTAGGATAGAATTGCTTTGATTGAATTACTTTCTTTATATCAGTAAAAGGACCAAACTTAACAAATGTATTATCCTTTACTGGTACAAGGTCTTGATCTACACGAGAAGTAACTGCAGGAGCAGAATATGCCTTCTCAATCTCTTCAACTGCTTTAGGAGTAACTTCTAGATTCCATCTACCTTTTGCTACGTTATATTTCTTTAATTTCTTTGTAACTGTTTGGTATGAAATATCATTAAGAGAACAAAATCCACGGATGTCAGCAGCAGTGAACTCAGATCCATATGTTCCCCTCAATCCATCAACAATTTGGTCTTCGGTCATTTTGATTTCAAATGCCATGATGTAGTGCTTTATTTAGATGAACCTATTATAAAGCAAAAAAGGGGTCTTGCGACCCCCTGTGTACCAGTTTGTTAATTGACCTTAACCGTCAAGACTAGCAATATGCTCTTCCAATTGCTCTACTAATTTTGGTTGTGATAATCTTCTATCTAACTCTATACCAAGAGTTCTGCCAATTTCTTCTAACTTAATTTTAGACATCCATTTGAAATCACCAACAGGTGGTATATCTGGAGTAGTAGCCACTGGCATAGTATCCAAAGGATTCTCAGGTGGAGCAACTATATCTGCTATAGGAGAAGATACAGGAGGTGCTACTGTTTCTGATGGTGCAGGTGTAACAGGTGGAGCAGTTGTTCCAGAAGTTCCAGTTTCATGTGTTGTTGTAGGCAACCCAGCTGCCTCAGAAAACTTACTCATTTTTCTTACTCAATTCTTTTAGTTATTTATTATTTTCAGAAGACTCATTAAGTTCAGCATTAAAACCTGCTATAAACTCAGGATCAGTCATAATAGATATTGCTTCAGAATTATCTGCAGCATGACCTTCACTTATTAAGAAGTCAACAGTAATATCAAATGAATCTGATATAAGATCACCTACTGGTTCATAATGGAAATTAAATGGATCTTTATCACCTTCTTTACCAATAGTCACTTTTTGATATGGAAGACCCTTACTTTTTTTATAGTTTTGTATTGCTTGATATCTTTTAATTGTTTCAGCTGCACCATCTCTTGCCAAATTAGTTCCACCAGTATTAGTTACTGTTGTTCTATTTCCTGATTGTGTTGTAGTGGTTTTTCCACCCATTGCATTTGGAGAACTTGTAGTTGTACCACCTTTTTCATTACTCAGTATTTTATCCATTCTTTTCTGCTCTCTAGCTTTTGCTGAATCAGCAGGAGAGATATTTCTTGCTTGTGGAGCAGGTCTTGATTGTTGAGTAGGTCTTGCTTGTGGAGCAGGTCTTGATTGTTGAGTAGGTCTTGCTTGTATTGGTCCTCTATTTGATAAAGCATTGCTAACTCTACCAACATTACCAGCAACATTACCAGCAACATTACGAGCAGCACCAGCAACATTACCAGCAACATTACGAGCAGCACCAACAGCCTTACCAGCAAGAGATCCCAATCTATTCAATCCACCTCTAATTGCTTTACCTGCCTGAATACCACCAGTTTTTACTGGCATCTGTCTATTACCCTGTCCACTAACAACTTTTTGTTGTGGAGCAGGTGCTGCTTGTGCTACAGGTTTTGCTTGTTGTACTGGAGTTTTTAGTTGACCAGTAACTGTGTTTCTACCAGCAGCTATTCTATCTCTTGCCATCTGCTGAGCCGCTGCAGCACCTGATGATAATCCTGGTCTAGAAACAGGTTTTGCTTGTGCTACAGGTTTTGCTTGTGCTACAGGTTTTGCTTGTGCTACAGGTTTTAGTTTATTCGTAAGTGTACTTCTACCAGCAGCTATTCTATCTCTTGCCATCTGCTTTGCTCTA